>JAESGM010000091.1_pt1 | contig 257746 bp, 269 predicted proteins | sample 9269721 | NCBI WGS metagenome assembly JAESGM01 (sample SAMN15720920, study PRJNA650825) | algae metagenome | isolation source: Komarekiella atlantica HA4396-MV6 and co-occurring heterotrophs from... | place: USA: Theobald House, Kauai, HI | collected 2009-07-29
TGCTTTCGATATGCTCGAAGGCTTTAGCTTCATCGTGGAACTCGGGGCGCGAAAGAACGGACATGGGCTTAACTCCTTGTCCTTCTTATCTTTCATTCAGTTGGGTTTGTCAACCAGATAATCTCCAATGCTCTGTCGGAATGGTGATCTTCCGCCGTCGAAGCTTCGGCCGATCGTCCTCAAGTGCCTCGTGCGCACTGGCGAGTGTCTCGACCCAAGCCGCGACCTTCGCCGGTATCGGCTCAAGGCCGATCGCCCAGCCTTCAACGCGCCCCTCATCGCATTCAAGGATCGCCGCAAGCTGATCATTCGACCAATGCAGGGCTTCCAAGCACTCGACAAAGCGGGAGGGGGTCATGCAGGGTCCGTCTTCTCGCCCCACTGATAGCCGGCCGCTATAATCGGCTCCAGTTCCTTGCGCTTGCCCTTGAGCATCACCTTGCGGCCGTCCTTGAAGACCACGGCCACGGCCTGTTCCTTCATGTTGCCGGCGGCGACCGCACCAATCACGGCACCAATTGGGCCGAGCAGAAGCGCGCCGCCGACGCCCCATCCCAGCTTGCGCCCGACCGACATGCGGTTCTCGTCGGTGATGACTTCCGCGCTGGCGATGTCCTCGAATGGAATTTTGTCGAACGACCAGGTGCTCTTCTGGATCATGATCGTCTTGATCCGGCCGGTGAAGCTTTTTTGAAACGTCACGTTCGTGTCGGTCGGCCAGTCGCCGGCAAGCACCTTCATCATCGCCCAAGCCCTTCCATCGCTATCCTCGCCACTGGAACCATGCCACGACGCGCCCATAGACGCGAACCTCGCTGCGGTGCAGCTCATCCATGCCGTATCGCGCGTTGTCGGACATGATCAGGATTTTGTCGGATCTCGGAACGAGCTTCACACGCTTGATCATCAGCCCATCGCCGTAGTCGAGCGCATAAATGTCCTCAGGCGACGGCACGACATGCGATGTGTCGACGAACACAAACGATCCGCCCGGTAGCGTCGGCTCCATCGAATCGCCAGTCACCGGCATCGCGTAGATGCGGGACATGTTGCGCCAGCCGGATTTCACGGCGTCAGGGAAGCTCCAGAACCCGTCGCTGTGATCTGAATAGATCTGGCCCGCCTCGTTGCTGGTGACGCTCAACGCGCCGCCCGGCCCCATCCCAGCATGGATCGTGAAGTTCGGAATGTCGCCCTTGCGGCCGGGCTCGTTTGCGAAGACGGCAAGGTTGCGCGCCTGCTCTAGATCGGCCGGGTCGAACTCGTCGCTGACCTCTTCCGGCTCGACGCCAAGCGCCCGCGCGATGGAGATCACGTTCTCAAGGCTCAAGCCGCGCTTGTTGCTCTCGATGCGTGAAAGGAAGCTGGTCGAGATGCCGGTCATCTCTGCCAGCCCCTCAAGGGTGATGTCGCGATCTTTGCGCAGCGTGCGTATCTGGTTTGCCATTCGCTACCTATTCGCCAACTGGCAAAGAGACGCCACCGCCAACTGGCAAATTGCCGATTGACAATAAACTTGCCACATGGCAAACAAGAGGAATGAAGCTCGAAACCTTCCTCTCCGAACGAAATAAGAAGCCCTCCGTCTTCGCTGCGGAGATAGGGGTTTCTCCCTCCACCATCACTCGCATTCTTCGCGGTGAGCGCAGTCCCGGTCTTGATCTGGTCATGCGCATCAACGCCGCGACGAAGGGCAAGGTGAAGCCTTCCGATTGGCTCGTTGAACGTGACGAGACGATTCCGGCTGCGGAGAAGGTGGCATGACCCCGATCACCGAAGACGAGATCAACGCCGCGCGTTCTCCGAAGGGTGGGTTTAAGGCAGCAACCTTCCGCCAGTGGGGCATTTCTTGGCCTCCGCCGAAGGGTTGGAAAGAGACGATCCTCGCTCACGGCATCCCGTACCAGCACGAGTTGAACGAACACGCGGCTGATGCCGAAGTCGAGATCACCGAAGACCGCCTCCAGCGCATGATGGACGCCAGCCGTCCGCAGATGATCGACGGCGAACCGTTCGAATGCGTGGGCGAACTGGACATCGATCCGGCTTCGCTCCTGCGAAAGGTCGTCGGCGCGGTCATCTCCTACGATCAAGGGCACATCCTTTGGGAGTTCCCCGAGGTGCTGGCGTTCTTCGGGTCGCGAATCCCGCAGCGCGAGGAAGTCGCCGGCCAGACCCACGTCAACGAAGCCATGTTCGAAGCCGCCGACAAGTGGCCGAACCGCCGCCGCACCCCCGCTACGGGAGAAGCGGCATGAGCGCGTCGGTCCCCTGCAATGGCTGCACGGCATGTTGCCGAAACGAGCTCCTGTTCCTGCACCCTGAAATGGGCGACCGGGCAGAGGACTTCGACACGATGCCCGCTATCAATCCGTTGACCGGAAAGCCGGGCCTCGCGCTCGCGCAAAAGCCGAACGGCGACTGCAAATATCTTGGCGAGGGCGGCTGCACCATTCATGGCCGTGCACCTGCAATCTGCCGGGAGTTCGACTGCCGCCGGTTCTTCCTCAAGCTCGGTGGCCGCGTTGAGCGCCGCCAGCTTCTCAAGACCGGGCTGGTGACGAAGGACGTGTACGAGGCTGGCCGAAAGCGCCTGCACACGCTGCCGGAGCGCGCCGCATGACCGTCTCTCTCACCCTGACCTTTGCCGATCTGGCGCAGGCCGAACAGGCCATTGCAGCCATTCGGGCGAAAGGAATTTCCACCATACCAGCGGGCTCGCACGGCGGCCCTGTCTGTCAGCATGATCAGTCGGGGGCCACGGCTTCCGCGATTGCGGGGCAGGGCGCAGTCGAAGGCCCCGAAGGCGGACCCACCGGGCAGGATGCGCCGGCCGCCGACCCCGTCACGGTTGCGAGCGTGGCGGGACTGAACACCAATTCGCCTGACAAGTTTTGCGTACAGGCGAGCGCCGTCGAGGATCGCCGCACGGCCTCGGCGGCACCAATCACCCCATCGGCAGCGACCATCCCCCCACGCGCGCCGAAAGCTGGCGAGGTTTTCCCCTCTGGCCTCGCCAGCACCAATTCCCCCGAGCGCGAACCGGGCAACCCCGAAGTATGCGCGATCTCGATGCCCACGCGTGTCTCGTCGGGGACCAGCCGGCCGGCGGCGCGTGCTCATCTCAATACCGAAGATCAGAAAAGCCCGGCCGGCGAATCTATCAAGGCAGACTGCCTGAACCCTCATAGCTGCCGCATCAAGTTCACGACTTCCGCGCTGTGCTGGCAATGCAATGCAGCGCGCCAGAAAGCGCAGGCGGCGTAATGGCGTACATCCCGAACCGCACCTGGACCGTGGCCGATGTCGATCGGGTCACTGATCTCGGCTTCAACCACTATTCGATCTCCGACATTGCCATGCTGGTCGGGCGCTCCGTCGAGGACGTGCGCAAGCTGGTCGTTGAGAACGGGATTTTCGTGCGGTCGGAAGACAAGGCGGGGTCGCGATGAGCTACCTCGACTGGCACGTCGGCATGAAGGTCGTTTGCGTCGAAGGCGCCAACCGCGAACACGGCTATGGCGACGAGAAACTGCCGGAGGCAGGGCGGGTTTATACGATCCGCGAGATCAATCCGTGCAGGGGGTCGGGGGTCGTTTGCATCACTCTCCGAGAGATCGTGAACGAGAAGCGGGCCTACTTCCAACTGGACCTCCGTCGCGAGGTGTTCGGGGAGTGTGCGTGGCCCGCCCGTAACTTCCGCCCTGTCCAGCACCGCAAATCCGACATCAGCATCTTCACGGCCCTCCTGAACGACCAGAAGCAGAAGGAGCCGGCATGACCTGGTGGCTCTCATTCGTAATCGTTCTGGTTGTCGGCGCCATAGCCGCAGCGCGCATCCAGATCCGCAAGGGTGAGGCTGTTGCTCACGACGAGTACCGGTTTCATTCGGCGCCCGTGATCGACCATGAGCCGATCGTTTCTGAACTCCGGCGCGGCGGGGCGATCTGATGCCCCGTAGCCCGGTCCAAATAAGTCCAACTGGAACGCTCCGCGAGCCTGCAAGCGATTGGTTCGTTCCATTCATCGACCTCCAACTTGTCTACGTCGAAGGGCTTCCGCGCCTGGCTGGCTACGACTGCCTCCCCGATAGCCCTCAAGCTATCGAAGGAGATTTGTCATGCGTGACAAGAGTTCTGACAGGAACGCCAAAATGTCTGTAACGCGTATCGATGACCCGGTTTGGCTGGGATGCGAAGCCAAGCGTATGGCCACGGAACTGCTCCAGAAAGAGCATCGCGGCCCCGGCGACACCATAGAGGCGGCAGCCGATCGGATTCAGACCCGGCTGCGCGTCCCGTCGACAATCACCCTCCAGCTTTGGAACCGCCCGCCGCGCGAGATGAAGGTCTCCCGATGGATGACCGTGTTCCGCGCGCACTGGCAGGAATTCGAGGCCAATGCCGAAACCCATTACGAGGAAAAGCGCAATGTCACTCAGGCTCATCCGGCTCTGGTTCGCCTCGCAGATATTGTCGCTGGGCGATCTGCTCAGCCGGTCGATCGGTAGGCGGCCGATGTACGCCTTCGCCGCCGCAACCGCCGCTGCCATCGTCATTGCTCTGATCGTCTTCGATGCGAGCGCTCTTGGCATGTCCGAGCCTTCGGGCGTGCAGCGCGCCAATGCGTGGGGGTGGTAGATGACGGCTCACTTCGAACTCACAAGCCCCGAAGCCCCGAAGAAGGCCCGCATCCGCCGTGGCGGCTGGTCCTGGGGGCCCGTTGAAGGCGCGAGGCTGCGCGTCATGTCGAATGGCGGAGGCATCCAGTCCACGACGCTGATCCTGATGATGTGCGTAGGCGAATTGCCGTGGGTCGATCACATCATCCATGCCGATGTCGGCGACGAGAGCGAAGCAACCTATAGACAGCTCGACTGGCTCGATGGCCAGGTCACGCGATACAGCAACGGCCGCATCGGTATCCATCGGGTTTCTCGTGGCGGGAGTCTTTCCGATCGCATCCGCAACCGCGCGGCCGGACGTGGCGTCATAAACAACGACCGCTTCGTGTCTGCCCCCTTCTACACCTCGGGCGGCAAGGGCGGTCGCGGCGGGCAGGGCAAGCGGCAGTGCACGCGCGAGTTCAAGATCGAGCCACTGGAGAAAAAGCAGCGCGAACTGCTGGGCTTCAAGCCTCGGCAGCGCATCCCGGCCGGGTCTTGCGAGGCTTGGATCGGCATCAGCACCGATGAGGTGGTTCGTGCCGGCGCCGCCTTCACCTCGTGGACGGTGAACCGATATCCGCTTCTGGAGAAGCGCATGTCGCGGCAAGACTGCGTGGCGTGGCTTGAGGGTCACGACTTCCCTGTGCCGCCCAAGTCGGCCTGTGTCTTCTGCCCGTACAAGACCAATGCCGAATGGCGATGGCTTCGCGACAACGATCCCCAGGCTTGGGCCGGCGCTGTCAAGCTGGATCACCTAATCCGCAACACGCCCGGCATGCGCGAGCGAGAGTACCTGCATCGCGATCGCGTCCCGCTCGATCAAGTCGACCTCTCCACCGATGAAGAGCGCGGTCAGGGTATGCTCATGGTCTGCGAAGCGGGGTGCGGCCTGTGACCTCCTCCCTCCGCCTTCTCATCATCCTCTCTCTCCTGTCCTCGGCAGGCATTGCCGGGCTCGCATGGAGTGGGATGCGATGAATATGCACGCGCTCGCCCGGCAAAGCACTGTCCTCGACATCGTCGCCGAGTACGAAGAAAAGCGCGACGCTGTCGACGCTCAGGTCGAGGCGTTCAACGCGGCTGCTTCGAAGCTTGAGATGGCTGCAGTTGTTCAAGGGAAGTTTGTGGCTCCGGTATTCCGCTCCCGGCCCGAGGTCAGCGCGGCAGCCCTGAAGACCAACCTTCTCAAGTCCGGCTGGAAGGCCCTATATGACCGCTGCCAGATCGATCGGATTGCCGGCGCTAAGGACAAGCGCGATTTCGAGCGCACGCTAGAGGCGCCGCCGGCGTTGACGCCCGAGAATGCCCGCGAGCTCTTCGGCGATTATCTTCTCAACGCTCGGCACCACATCCTGCGTGGGCTCGCCGACGCGCCCATATGTTGACGATGTTCCTCGCCGCGCCGACGGCATTTGCGGCGCCGAGCGACCGACTGAAAAGCTGGATCACGTATTCGAACGCCGTCATGTCGTCGCCGACCATCTTGTCAGCCGGCAGGAACTCTTTGACTGTGATCACGCTGACTGGATTGCCGTTCGTCAGCATGGTTCCCATCGTCTCGTACAGGTCGCCGTGAAAGCGCTCAAAGAAGTGCTCGGGCTTGAGAAAACCGCACACAGACCAGTAGGCGTCATTGCTCTGGAGGATGGCGCCGAGCAGCACTCGTTCGGCCTCGACGGCGTTCGGGAGCGCGGGCTTGTAATCGCGGCTGATCGCGTTCATGCCGCCTGCCTTGCGTCGCCGGTACGCAGCGCTATGAATGCCTTCTCATGACGGGCAGGGATGAACGAACATTTCTCCCAGCAAACGGCGATTGCCAAAGCTTCGGCAGCATCTCCCTGAGCGACTTTGGTCCCTTCCAGAAAGACGCGCTGGGCCAGAGCCTCATTGATAGCGGCCTGCTTCCAGTCATCCTCGAAAGTGATAGCTCCTGTCTTCTTGTTCCGGACTTCCTTGATGGGCGGGGTAAAGCCCTTGCCGTAGTACTTTGATCGCCACGTAGCGGTTGAGATCAGTCCCCACGGAATGCGATACGCGTCCAAGATCGCAACAGCCGCGCCCGCCAGTGCCGAAAGCTGCAGGGCATTCGGATTGATCGTTTCTTTCTTGGTCGCGCCGGCGAGATCGCTGCCCTTCTTGGCGAACTTGACCACGTTACGTTGAGGCATTTCGAGGGCCACGAATGACGGCTTTCTCTCGCGGTATCGCGAGATCATCTGCATCGCGAGATGACCCGCCTTTTCCTCGCCGTTTTCGCCTTCGGACAGCATCACCCCGCACCGGGCCGACGACAGCGCGCCGGGCCGGTTAATTTGAGCCCACCCACACGAGGTAGCGACGTCGAGGCCTTCAATGATGATCATGCAGCCTCATCCTCTTCCATAGGGAAAGGATCGCCTTGGCCGCCCTCGTCCTGCCCCTTGATCAGCTCGGCTTCCTTCTTCGTGATGCCCTCGCCCAGCTTGGCTTGGCCGGAACGCCAGCCCGCCTCGTACTGCTGACCATGATGCGAGTTCACGTCGTAGGGGTTTTCGAGGAAGTCGCCGCGTAGGCCAGCCTCTTCGCCATCTGCGAAAGCGCGCTCGTCCAGCGGCGCAAGGTCTTCGAACATGTCGATCTGGGTATTTACGGGGAGACCGGCCCACATGGCCGCTTGCACGTCAGCCTGCATCGCTGCCCTGGCCTTTGCCTCGCCCTCCGGCGTGCGCATCTGCTCATAGAGCTTGATCTGGCGCATCCCATGTTCGCCGAGGTCTACCTTGGTCTTCTTGCCGTGGTTCTTCAGCGCCGCGTCCGCTGCCTTCTTTGCGGCCAGAAGGCGGACGTATTCATTGCGGTGGATGAAAAACAGCACTCGCTTGTCGCCGTCGCTCATTTCGCCCGAGTTGTGGCCTGCCGTGCTCATTGTCGTGCTCCTTCCATTGGATCGATCGATTGATTGAACTTGCCAGCCTCGTCGCCCCATGACTGCCAGCCGGCGCGGTCTGTGCGGCTGAACAGTTCGAGGCGTCGCGCATTGGGGATCAGTCGTTCGGCTTCGCGGTAGCCCTCCTCCGGCTTGCGCGAATGTTCGCGAGCAAGGCCGTGAAATGCCGAACGGACGCTCTTCGATGTGCGAGGTTCGCCGCGCGTGCCGATCAGGAAAGGCTCATTGGCTGACCGGAGAATGTACCCGGTGCCGAAAGCAACCTTGCCGTGGATCGTGGTCTTGACCCAGGTGCCGGCCGTCTTGAACGCGAATCCCCACGCGGCAAGCGTTTCGAGAGCCTGTGGCAGCATCGGGTTCGTCGCCCATAGCCAGAGCACCGAATCGGGCGCGGCGAGGTCGAGAACGGGAAGGCCCTTAATCCAGTCCAGATCTTGGCAGGCATATTGCGCCTGCGCCGACTTGCCCTCACCCGCTTGCGAGCGCAGATCGAATCGCCACGGCGGGTCGGCCATGATGAGATCGAAGGAATGCGGATTCAGATCGCCAAAGGGCCAATCGAAGAGCCTCATGCCGGCCTCCTGATCTTCAGAAGACCCGTCGGCACATTCGTTCCTGCCTCGGAAAAGCTGCCGACCGGCAGATCGCGCCATTCGCCTTCGAGCTCGCCGTGATCATAATGAGCGGTTGCCGGCAGGATGGACACGAGCGTGCCACCTGGCTTCAGGAACTCCAGTGCATGATGGACGTGCTTGACGTAGTGCCGGCCGTAGAATGGCGGGTTCATCACCACGAAGTCATATTCGGCTCGCGCCGGGCATTCGAGGAAATTGGCCGTCAGGACGCTGTGACCCTTCGCCCGCGCCTCGGCTGCCCTGCCCGCATGATATTCGACGCCGAAAACGCGGTGCCCGCGCTCACGGATGGCGTCCAAGATTCGACCGTCACCACACGACGGCTCGAGGATGTGGGATGGTTCGGGCGGGTTGTTGCGCCACTCCCGCAGACTGTAGACGCCTGCGAACTCCAGCGCCCGATCGATCACGTCGCGCGGCGACCAGTAGAACTGTAGATCCTTGGAGACGGCAGTACCGGCGCGCGGCTTGGCGTTCTCTTCCTCGGCATCGGGCAGAACTTCGCCGTAGAACTCAGCGAGCGCGCGGTTGATGTCCTTCAGCGTCTCGGGCGTGAAGAAGACGTGGGCGTTGCCGTTGCTGAACTTTCGGACTGACAGGCCGCGATCGAGCGTCTGATATTCGTCGACCCTCCCGTAGCGCTCTGGCGCCGCGTAGACCCGGCCGTCGAGGATCGCGTCTTCGCCCCGGCGGTGAGCGACGCTGATCGCGTTGAACTCGGCATACTCCATCAGCGGCTCGCCGCGGTAATGGGTCTGAGGTCTGGTTCGGCGGGTTGGACGAGAAGGAGCGGACGGAAAAGATTCTCGGGCAGGAGTACGCGACGCTGTTCCTGAACGAGTGTTCGCAAATCCCGTGGTCGTCTCGCAACATTGCCATCACGCGCCTAGCCCAGAACACGCCGCTCAGGCTTAGGGCATATTATGATTGCAATCCGCCTGGTGATGCTCATTGGACATGCCGTGCATTCCTGCACAAGCTGGACCCGGATACGAGAAAGCCGCTTTCCGATCCTGACAGTTTTGCATCGATCGTCCTCAACCCGAGAGACAATCTCGACAACCTTCCGGCTGAATATCTGAAGCAACTGGAATCGCTGCCTGAACGGCAGAAACAGCGATTTCTTCTAGGGCAATTTACTTCCGCGCTCGACAACGCACTGTGGACGTTAGAGACGCTGGACAAGGCCCGGCATGACGGCGCGCTACCTGAAATGCAGCGCATTGTGATTGCGGTCGATCCTTCCGGGGCATCCGGGGAAGAAGACAAGCGATCGGATGAAGTCGGCATTGTGGTGGTTGGGCTTGGTGCCGATGGCAAGGGATACGTTCTCGAAGACTTGTCTGGCCGGTTTGGTCCCTCCCAGTGGGGCCAGATCGTCGCGACCGCATTTGATCGGCATGAGGCCGATTGCGTGGTTGCGGAGACGAATTACGGCGGCGCGATGGTTGGTGAGGTCATGCGCACGGCGCGGCCAAGAACCCCATTCCGAGAGGTTCACGCTAGCCGGGGCAAATGGGTAAGGGCCGAACCCGTCGCGCTTCTGTTCGACCAGAGCAAGGCGATGCTGGCTGGGCGGTTTCCGGAGCTTGAGGACCAGATGATCTCGATGACGACTGCCGGCTATATGGGCGACCGTTCACCTGATCGGCTCGATGCGATGGTCTGGGGGTTGAGTGAGCTGTTCCCGGCCCTTGCTCGAGGCAAGAAGAAGACAACTGTCATCCACCAGAACGCGGGCGGCTATCACCCCCATGCAGGAGCATTCCGTGGCTGATGTCAAAGTGGGCGACGTTCTGGAATGCGCGATATGGCTGACCGGAACCGAGAGCGAAGAGCACGTGAAGCGCTGGCAGGATGTCGACTGCCCGAACTCGCTCAACAAGGCGGCGTCGGACAAGGATGTTCTGGTCGGCCCGATTGTGTTTTCGATCAAGCGCCCCGGCGAGGATCGTGTTCCGCAGGTGCCGGACCACGTTTCAGGGTCGGACGTGCGGCTGATGGTGGCTGAGGCGACCGTCATTGCACTTCGCAGTCTTGACGGGAATGGGTCGTCCTTCCTGCTCGATCTGGAACCGAAGGATTTGGCTTTGTTGCGCAAGGTGACGCGCCGTGTATGGGCCAAGGCCAATAATGGCGGTCTTCTGACGGACGACGAGTGCGACCGCGTCATCAACGAAATCGGTCCCGAGGCCGCGATGCGCGCCGTCCGTGAAGCGACCGTTCACTGATGGACGTGACCCGCGAGGAACGCGCCAACGGCTGGGACGGCTACTCTCTGGACGACTACCGCGCCGAGCGGGACGCGGCAGCAAATCTCGTCGGCGGCAATGTCGTGACGGAATGGACGCGGCCTCGGCAACTGCCCCGCATTGAAAACACATTGCAACACAATCCCCATCGCTATTGGAGATGATATCATGAGCTTCATGTTCGGAGGCGGTTCTGCCGCCAAACGCCCGCAGTTCATGCCGCGCGCGACCCCGGCAACGCCCCGCGTCAGTGACGGCGCCGGCGAAACCATGGTGCGCGAGGAACGCCGCCGCCGCTCGCCCAATGGCGAAGACGACACGATGCTGACCGGGCTCGGCGCGGTCGGTTCGCAATCCGGCTCCGTCAAGCGATCCACACTGCTGGGTTCGGCCAGCAGCTAAAGCCCGATCTTTCCTGAACTTCCCAAGGCTCCGTTTCGCGCGGGGCCTTTTTCATGGTGACGCCCTTGTCCGAAGCGATTGACCTTCTCGACCGCCACAAGAGCCTTGCTGCGCGTCGGGATCAGTGGCGGCCCCTGTGGCAGGAGTTGGCTCAGATATTCCTGCCGAACCAGGCGCAGTTCACCATGCCGATGGTTCCGGGCAGGGAGTCGTCGCGCGAGCTTTACGACACCACGCCGATGCAGGCGCGCCGTGGACTGGCGACGGCGATCGACGGGCTGCTCAAGCCATCTACCACGCGTTGGTTCTGGATGGCTGCCGGCGATGAAAGGTTGAATGACCTTGATGAGGTCAAGACGTGGTTCGATGACGTGCAGGACCGCATGTGGCGGGCGATCTACAACCCGCGCGCCCGGTTCATCGAAGCATCCGGGGCCGTGGACAGCGACCTTGCGACGTTCGGTCTCGGTCACTTGTGGATTGTGGAAAACGCGGCCCGCAACGGGCTGACCTTCAAGGCGCTGTTCATTGGCGATGTGGCGTTCGATGAGAATTCGGACGGCTTGGTCGATACCTATACGCTGACCCGGCGCTTTACCGCGCGTCAGGCGCAGCAGCGTTTCGGCGACCAACTCCCGGCCAAGGTCACGGAGGAACTCAAGAACCCGGCCAAGGCCGGCAACGCGCCGAAGACATTTGAATTCGTGCAGTGCATTTCCCCGCGCCACGAATATGACCCGCGCAAGAAGGATCAGCCGAACAAGCGCTTCGCCTCGAAGATTGTTTCCGTCGAGGACCAGGAGATTGTCGAGACGGGCGGCTTTGACGAATTGCCCATTTCGACGCCGCGATGGGAACTGGCGCCGGGCGAAATCTACCCCCGTTCACCGGCCATGATCGCGCTGCCCGATGCTCGCACGCTTCAGGCGATGGGGCATACGCTTCTCGTCGGCGGTCAACGCGCCGTCGATCCGCCGATCTGGATTGCCGATGATGGCGTCCTGTCGGCCGTTCGCACCTTTCCAGGCGGCTTGACCGTGGTTGACTCGGAGATCGTTCGCCAGACGGGCGGGCGACCCATGGGACAGCTTGACGTAGGGGCCAACATCCCGATCGGCCGCGACATGCAGTCCGACTACCGCTCGATGGTCGAAGCGGCGTTCTTTAAGAACGTGTTCAACCTGCCGGTCGAGGGTCGTCAGATGACCGCAACCGAGGTCATGGAGCGCAAGGAGGAATTCCTGCGCACCATTGGTCCTGTCATGGGGCAGTTGGAGGCGAGCTATATCGGCCATACGGTCGAGCGTGTCTTCGGCATCATGCTGCGGGCCGGCGCGTTGCCACCTGTTCCGAAAGCATTGCAGGGCCAGGACGTGGCCTTCGAATATATGAGCCCGATCCAGCAGGCCCGCAAGCAGATCGAGGCGGCGGCGCTGGCGCGAAGCCTTGAGTTCATCGCCCCCATCGGAGCGATTGACCCGTCTGTTTATGACAATTTCGACGCCGACGCGATCGTGCGCGATCTACCCGACATGTTCTCGACGCCGAACAAATGGCTGAAGCCGCGAGATCAGGTCGAGGCGTTTCGCCAGCAGAGAGCAGAGGCGCAGGCGCAGGCGGCAGGCATGGCGGGTGTTGGGCAGATGGCGCAAACCGGCAAGACGCTGAGTGAAATGGACAAGAACATCTCCATGGCGGCGGCGCAGTGAACGACCAGGACATCGCCGATTTCATCGAGGCGCTGCGTCCGGTCAGGGTTGGACGCGGCGGCTATACCCGTCTCGACCGCTACCGGGATTTCCGGGCCGTGTTCAGTTCCGAACAGGGCAAGCGGGTGCTTTCGCAGATCATCGACTATTCCGAAGGCGGGCTGCTTTCGGAGATGGACGCGGAAAGCCATGCGAAACTGGCCTTCCGGGCCGGGATGCGGCGCGTGGGTGCAATCATATCGGCGTGGGCCGCTGTCCCGCCGCCCGAAGACTCCGATCAACCAAATGGTGACACATGACGGAAAAGCTCAAGCAGAGCGGTTCATTGGCGTGGCTTGCGTCCGCAACCGTAGGACCGCGAATTGCGTTTGCCCCTGAAGACGGAACAGGCAGCGGCGCGGATGCAGGTTCCGGCGATGCGGCCAATGCGGATGCCGGAAAGGCGGACGAAGGGAAGACGGGCGAAGCTGCATCCCAGGCGGCCCAGGGTTCCGGCGACGCCGATGCAGGTAAAACGCAGGAGCAAGACTGGCGCGCTGCCATTGAGGACGAGAAGCTGCGCGAGTTCGCCGGCAAGTTCGCCTCAGCCGCCGATCTGACCAAAGCCGCGTTCGAGTTCCGGCAGAAGCTGTCCAAGGGCGTCCAGCCTCCCGGCGAAGGATCGTCCGATGAGGAAAAGGCCGCATTCCGCAAAGCGCTCGGCGTGCCTGACGACAAGTCCGGCTACCAGTTCGAAATGCCCGAAGGCGTCGAGGCGACGGAAGCTGACAAGGCGTTTCAGGACCGCATGGCGGCGATCATGCACGAGACGGGCGTCCCTGCGTCCCAGGCGAAGGCCCTGAACAAGGCATGGAACGACATTGCGGCCGAGGCAACCGCTGAAGCCGAACGTGTTGCCACATCGGCCCGCGAGGCATCGCAGGCCACACTACGCAAGGAATGGGGGGCGGATTACGACGCCAATTTCAATCTGGCCGGCCGTGTCGTGAAATCCCATGCCTCGCCCGACTTCATCAATCTTCTGGAAACCACTGTCGTGAACGGACAGAAACTCGGGGATCACCCTGACCTGATCCGCATGTTTGGCAATCTGGGACGGCGCATGGACGAAAGCGGCTTCATCGGCGCTGCCTCAGCTGACGAGCGCTCGTCCATCCAGGAACAGATCAACGAGATCATGCGCGCCAACCCGCCCGGCACAGAGAAATATCGTGATGCCGGCGTCCAGAAGCGCATTCGCGAACTCAGCGAGAAACTTCACGGCAACGGGGCCATCGTCGGCGCCGCTGGCCGCAGCGTATAAGGAAGGCGCGCCATGACAGTGTTTCCGCAATCCGTATCGTGCGAGGCAGACGGCACGGTTCTTCAGGCGTGGCATGTCGAGACCACCGCGCTGATCGCGCATTCGGCGGCCTCCACCGGCATCAACGGGTCGGATCAGACCAACAGACGCGGGCGCGGGATTGCTCTCGTGATCGACATTAGCGCGATCACCGGCACCAGTCCGACGCTGACCTTGACCATTCAGGGCAAGGACCCGGTCTCTGGCAAATATTACACGCTGCTCGGCAGCGCCGCACTGACGGCTGTGGGAACGACGGTGCTTACCGTCTATCCCGGCCTGACGGCGGCCGCCAACGTCGTCGCCAACAATGTTCTGCCGCGCTCATGGCGCGTCATCAGCGCCATCGGCGGCACCACGCCGGCAGTTACGGCGACCGTCGCCGCTTGCGTCCTGCAATAAGAATTCCGTCCGCGTGACGGATAGTTTCTGGCCGTAAGCCGGCCCACCGCCTCAACGGCGCCCCGGCGAAGGCCATCCCCCACCAGCACAGCGACACCCCGACGATCGACGGCACAACCCGCCCCATAAGGCGGCCCACTGTGCGGCGTACGGCGGCCCACTGACGCTTTGCCATCCGATCACTCCTGCTCAACCAAGGAGATAAGAGATGAGCACGAGCATTGATGCCGCCTTTGTGCGGCAATACGAACAGGAAACCCACGCGGTCTTCCAGAGGCAGGGCAGCTTCCTGCGTCCGACCGTCCGCGTGAAGGACAACGTCGTCGGCAAGTCCACCACCTTCCAGAAGGTCGGCAAGGGTGCGGCGACGACCAAGGCCCGTCATGGCGTCATCACGCCGATGAACCAGGACCACACCGCGCTTGAATGCACGCTCGCCGACTTCTACGCCGGCGATTGGGTCGACAAGCTGGACGAGGCCAAGACCAACATCGATGAGCGCATGGCGATTGCCATGGGCGGCGCTGCGGCGCTCGGCCGCAAGGTTGACGACCAGATCTTCACCGAACTGGACGCCACCGCGCAGACGGCGATTGCTTGGACCGTCACGTCGAAAGCTGCCATCGAGAACGCGCTTCTCAACATGGTGCAGGCCCTCGACGCCAATGACGTGCCGAACGACGGAATGCGCTACGGCGCATTGACGCCGAAGGCATGGGCTTTCGCGATGAAGGTCGAGTCCTTCGCCAGCGCCGACTATGTCGGGTCAACGGGTCTTCCCTTCTCGGAAGGCGCGCCGATCGGTCGGTTCAAGAACTGGCTCGGCGTTCTGTGGACGGTCCATAGCGGCTGCCCTGGTCGCGGCACTGCCACGGCCAAGGTGTTCGCATGGCACAAGATGTCCGTTGGTTACGCTACCGGTGCCCATGCGGGCAACGCGGCGCAGAACCAGGCCGTGTCTGCGGACATCACCTGGCACGGCGACCGCGCCGCGCACTTCGTCAACCATATGATGTCTGGTGGATCGAAACTGATCGATGACACTGGCGTCATTGAAGGCACGGTGGACGACACTGCCGCGCTCCCCACGAGCTGATAGGAGCATTGTAAATGGCACTACTTAGCGCAACTGCCGTGCTCGACTTCCCGTCTGTGGGGATCGGCGCGGACGAAGAACTGACCATCACCGTACCCGGCGCGCTTGTCGGCGATGCAGTAATGCTTGGCCTGCCGGCTACGTTTGAAGCCGATCTCATCGCGTTTGCCTTCGTTACGGCGGCAAACACGGTGACGGTGCGAGTTGTCAACCACACCGGCGCGGTCATCAACCCGGCGTCTGGCACCTTCAGGGTATGCCTCGACCGCTAAATCCAAGGGGCGGGGCTTCGGCCTCGCCCTTTTTCCCTTTGCCATTAAGCGGAGTCCCGCCATGCAGCCTGTAGATGCTGATCGCGTGTTTCAACAGCGCTCGACGGGCGAACTGTTCGTGTGGCGCGGCAAGTTGATCACGCCCGCTACCCCCGAAGAACTCGAATTCATTCACGCGAAGTTCCCGACGCTCAACACGGTCGAGCCGCGCGAGGACCAGGAAGCCGTCGCCATCCCGAACGATTGGGAAGCGCTGGACGGCAATGCCAAGCGGTCCCTGGCCGCGTCCCTTTCGAGCAAGCCCATTCGCAACATCAAGACGGCCGAAGCCGTCATCCGAGCCGAACTCAGGAAGAGAGAAGACGCATGACCGACTTCCGCGCGAAATCCGGCGATCTGTGCATGTCCGACGCCATGCCCTGGCAGCAGTCGTGGCAATACCGGACCTGTCTGCCGATCGCGGATGTCGTCAATGACGATTTCTTCCGTAGCGTACAGTCGATGCTGCGCGCCGGCGACTCGATCACCATCTGCCAATTCGACAAGTTCGATGCGCGCGGTGCGCAGCTTCTTGCCTTCGTCGCCCTCCGCGTGGCGTCAAGCGCCCCTGATGCGGTCAAGATCGTCCGTGTCGGCGATATCGTCATGGTTGATTACGAGGACCAGAAACCCGCTCCAGCAGTATCGGCGGGCTATGTCGTGCGCAAGCAGTTCGGCGGCGGCTTCGCGGTCGAGGACGCGGCCGGAAACGTCATTGAACAACTGAAGACGAAGGCCGAGGCTGAAGAATTCGCCGCTCAGTTTAACGGTAAGGCAGCCTGACCGATGGCGACAGAAACCGAACTCGTGAACAGCGCCCTGCGCAAGATCGGCGCTCAGCGCATCCTCGACATTGCTGACGAGGTTCCGAGTGCGGGCATTGCGTCCGACGTTCTGACCCAGGAGCGCGACTATCTTCTGCGGTCGCACAACTGGAACTTCGCCATCACCCGGCGCAAGTTGTCCCGCCTGTCCGACGCGCCGCCCTTCGAGTTCGAATACGCCTTCACGACTCCCTCCGATTGTATGCGCATCGTGTCCGTCCATGACAATGACGGCGGCCATGGATCGGTTCGGTACAAGGCGGAAAGCCTTGCCCAGACGGACGGCTATGTGGCCGCGATCCTGACCGCACTCGTGGGCGGCATAGGTGCGCGGCGGGACGGGTTCGCCGTTGACTTGAGCGCACAGGAAACGGTGGACGCTCATCTGCCTCCCATCCAGCGTTAGGGATGGGTACGGCTTCCGATGGCCACCAAGCGGCCATTCGACACAATCATCCGTTTCTGGCTGCGCCAGTATCGCGAGTGCCGTCTCCAAGCGCGCGCCATTGGCCGGCTTCTGGCGTTTGATCTTCCTGATGACCGCTTCCGGCCGGCGTGCGGCGGCTTCCTTGCGGGCCTGCGCTGGCGTTTCAGCGGAGACGTCGATGGGCTCGGAACCGTCGAAGTGAATTCGGAAAAGGGTCATGCCGCCCTCCGCTGCCAGAGCCGCGCACCAAACCGGCGGAAGTATCGGGACACGACGACACGCTCGGCAGCCATGCGGAATTCGCCAGCATCGGCCTTCCAGTCGCCGCGCTTGCGTAGCGCGATCTGCGCATCCCGGCGCTCGGTCCAGAACCGGATCGCCTCATCGGTCGAAAGCAGCGGGACGGCGCGGAACAGGTTAACGTAGCCCCAGAACATCTGCGGGTCGCGGGTCATGCGCTCGATCAGCTTGACCCGCTCGTCGTGCATTTCACGGCCGCGCCGGATGCCCGACTGGCGGATGGCCTCGAACATCGCGAGCATCGACGGCTCATTGCCGGGATAGCCGCAGGATCGGGCGAATTGTTCTGTTGCGGACATTGTGCGGTCCTCCGGTTGGAGCGGGGTCAGGCGGCGCGCGTACGGTCGCGGCGCTTGGCATCCTCGGCTTCGATGATGTCGATGGCGGTGGCGACGGCGCGGAAGGCGAGGCGAAGGCGGCGACCGATATCCGTGAGCGGATACCCCTGTGCGCGCAGCATTCTGATCGCGGATAGGTCGGCGGTTTCCACTGCGTAGCGAACACGCCGGCTTTCGGAAAAGCGCTGGGCGCGAAGAACTTCGGCCTTGATGTGCCCTTCAAGTTCAAGACGGTAGCCGGTGCCCCATACCGTCGTGATGATCAGCCCAAGCTTGTCGGCCTTCGGGCGCAGCTTGCAGACCTGAACGTCCACAAGCTTCATCTCGACGTCCTTTTCGGAGAGAGCGTTCAAGCACTCATCCTTGGTGACGACGTTCGGATATCGGTCGATGAAGGTCTTCAGCAGCCGAAAATGGCTTGGAGAGAGCCGCTCGGATTTCCCGTCATACGAGACGATGCCCGTAGTTGGGTCCATCAGCAGATCGAGCGCCGCCACTGAAGCGCCGCAGCAAGGGCAAGTCGTCTCGTTGGGGATCGGCTCGTGCGCCATCTGTCTCTCGCTCCATCTGTGCCAGCCTTGCCGGGGTGGCGGGTGGCTGATGGTGGGAACTTGCCACGTGGCAATATCATTGTCAACTGGCAAATTGCCGATTGGCAAACGATGGGGCGCGCGCTATAGATGCCGCCATGCTCAAGCGAAATGACAATGGCGAAGCGGCCGCTGCTTTCTACGACAAGCGGCGGCTGTGGGCCGAATACGCATCGACGCACGACCGGCTGACCGATCGGGGCTTCCGCCTCGGTTTCTGGCTATCGCGTCGGATGAACGGCGACGATCAATGTTGCTGGTATTCGGTGAAGCGGATCGCGAAAGAGATGGGATGGAGCGCGCGGTCAGTCCAGCGCGGCATTGCCGATCTGAAGGCGGCGAACCTCATCATCGTGGTCGAGAAACAGGGCAAGGTGAGCGAATACTATTTGCACGCTCCCTTTTTTTGACCCCTGACAGATGTGTCACCCCCACCCACGACAGATCTGTCACCCTAATAAGTAAAGGCTAATTCCTAAACGGTTATGCTCGTTCAGGATATATAGCCATGAGACGGTTCTTGATAGAACTCTACAGGGAAGGCGGTAGAGCGGGAGAGGGGATCAATGCTCTGGGCGATTATCTGGTTGACAAACCCAAACGCCAGGGGAAAAATGCCCCTCGACAGGCCGGCATAAAATGAAATGAGGAATTCAGGACGATGGCGCTAGGTAGTCTTGCCGCTACGGAGGCGCTTCGCCAGTGCTTTTATCTCGTCGTCTGTGAGCTTGGGAGCCTTGGCTACCTTTTCGACGGCCGCATCGTAAGCGCGGGCATTCTCGTCAACGCCGAACTCTCGCACGGCTTCCTCGAATTTCTCACGCTGCGTCTTATTGTGGGGCATTAGCCTGACTCTAGACGGAATCCGATATGGGTGATATGAAAATGCCGGGGCCAGCTTTTGCTGACCCCGGGCATCCGAGCCTAGGATGCTGGGCAGAGCCTAAGCCCTGTTCAGTTTATTATGCTGGTTTGCCACATGGGATGCTCCTTTCTCATGCGCCTGTCCGGGCTGGGTTAAAAGGGAATCTCATCGTCCAAGTCTCGGCTAAAGCCGGAACTTGGAGTCTGAGAAGCGGTGGAGCCGGAGGGAATCGAACCCTCGGGAGCAGAAGGTGGGTAGCCCCTCTCCCGTCCAACCGGCCCCGATGAACCAGAAGGCTCCGTCGTTTGCGCGCCGGGGCCTTCTGCATTCTGAGGGGCATACAACATGTAAGCCAAATCCAGAACGTCTTTAGATACACCCGCGTTTCGGGCTTGTTCCTTTGATGCCCGGAATTGCCCAGGCTCCGTCCGCTCAACATAGCCTTTGTTGACAAAGCCCGCCATTTGGGCGCGGATCGTGTCTTCTCGCACGCTGAAGTTCTGTTCCTCGCAGAACTTGTAAAGTTGTGTGCCGGTCACAGTCTCGGGGAACTGGGAAACGAGATAGGCGAGGACCTGCTGCCACTGCTCAGAAAGTGCTCTTGCCGAAGATGGCGCGCGTCTCTTCTTGACTTTCTCAGGCGTCGCCTCCGCGACATGTCTCAAAGCATCACGGTATGCCTCGACTCTTGCCGCAATGACTGCCCTATCGTTCATCTTCTCCTGTAAATTCGCACGCCACTGGTCGATCTGAGTCTGGCAGCGCTGGGCCTCGCGCTCCAATCTCTCCATTTGGGCTTCGCCCTCGGCGATCTGATTCTGCAGATAGTTGGACATACCCATCCGCTTACGCGAGTCCAACGGCAAATGCAAGCGTGGGCCTACACACCCCCCACACCCACCGTGGTGTTGGGCGCGCCGGTTGACAGATTGCTAGGAATCTGAGAGGTTTTTTCTCGACGCGCCGTCGTCACTTCATTGTCCCGCTCATCGCGTCTGTGGCGCGGGGCGCAATGAAGCGCTCCAGAGCCGCTAGGCTTTCACCTAGCAACTCATGGAGTACGACAATGGTTGTATGTTCGTGGCCGAGAGCGGTGGCTGTCCGGGATTATTTCCGGTTCCGCTTCGGACGGTGGGAGAGCGTTCGCTCTCACTGCCGTTCTTACCCCAATCAAGGTTTGGCCGCCTAAGGGGTAGGTAAGAAGGCGACGGCGTGTCACCGACTATGCCCCACCATGAATCTTTGCCGAATCAGTGTCAACTTCTTTTGCGACGGAAGCGAAAGGACAGTTGAACCGGTTTTCGATAGTGAGCCTTCTTCGCCTCAACAAGTCCCGCGATAGGCGAGGCGCTTGCCCTTAGCACCCTGCAGCGCGATCCGCGCCCGCGCCCCGTCATCCACGCCGCGCGCGATCCGGTTGGTGTAGCGGAAATCGAACTCGGCAAGATAGCGATGTAGGTGGTGTTCGGCGCAATGCTGATAAACGCCCTTCATGCCGCGTTTGAAGATGCTGAAGAAGCCTTCGATGGTGTTCGTGTTGATGTTGACGAAGCCGGTCGTGGGGCGGATTTCGACGCGCCCATATTCCTCCGCCTTATGGTTTACGGTGCCGTGGTCCGCGAAGTGCTTGGCGGCGATCTTATAGACCGGGAACTCGTCGGTCATAATGACGGTTTCCTTGGCGATGTTGTCGCGCAGGATCGGCACGACATGAGCGGCGGTCATGCGGTCCACATGGAAGGAAACGGCGGTGCCGCCGCGCTGGACGAGGGTTAGAACGGTGTTCTTGTGGGATGCTCCGCCCGCGTTCTTCGGAACGCCCTTCAAGCGGCCAATGAACGTCTCGTCAATTTCGACAATTTCGCCAGCGCCGCCCATCGGCGTGAAATCTTCCGAGCGCATTGCCTCGCGAATGCGATGGCAAAGGAACCATGCCGCCTCATATGTGCATTCGAGTATGCGGTGCATCTGGTGTGCGCTGATCCCCTTCTTGGAAGCGCACATGAGATGTATCGCCTGGAGCCACTTGTGGAGCGGCAGGTGGCTTTCCTCAAAGATCGTTCCCATGCGAACGGTGAACTGCGAGCGGCACGCGGCGCACTTGTAGAGGCCGTGGCGCTCAACGCCGTTCGGGTTCTTCTTGGAAGGCTTCGTGCGAACGCCGACCAACTTGTAGTGCTTGTCGGTGTTGCCGCACTTTGGGCACACCGGCCCCTCCGGCCACAGAATGCTTTCGATATGCTCGAAGGCTTTAGCTTCATCGTGGAACTCGGGGCGCGAAAGAACGGACATGGGCTTAACTCCTTGTCCTTCTTATCTTTCATTCAGTTGGGTTTGTCAACCAGATAATCTCCAGCATGAACCGCAGATCAAATCAAGAACAGGAAGCGAACAAAATGGCGTATAAGTTGCAGGTCGGATGGTGCCGGGTTGTATCCTTGGAACATCAGCTCCTTTTGGTTTCCACGGCATCCCAGAACAGTCCGGCGATGTCTGCCCCGCCGAACTTCTTCACCTCGCGCACGCCTGTCGGCGAGGTGACGTTGATCTCGGTCATGTAGTCGCCGATCACGTCGATGCCGACAAGGACGAATCCGCGTTCCTTGAGCGACGGTCCGATCCGGGCGCAGATTTCGCGCTCCCGCACCGTCAGCTCGGTCTTTTCGGCCCGTCCGCCGACATGCATGTTGGAGCGTGAATCGTGCTCCGCCGGAACGCGGTTGATGGCGCCGACCGGTTCGCCGTCGATCAGGATGATGCGCTTGTCGCCCTTGCGCACGTCCTTGAGGTAGCGCTGGACGATATAGGGTTCGCGGAACATCTGGCCGAACATCTCCAGGAGCGAGGCGAGGTTCCGGTCCGCTTCGAGCATGTGGAAGATGCCCGCGCCGCCATTGCCGTAGAGCGGCTTGACGATGATGTCGCCTGCCTCGCGCCGGAAGTCTGCGACTTCCAGCGGGTCCTTGGTGATCAGCGTTTCGGGCATCAGGTCGGCGAATTCGGTGACGAAGATCTTCTCCGGCGAGTTGCGCACCCAGGCCGGATCGTTGACGACCAGCGTCTTGGGATGGATGCGCTCGAGCAGATGGGTCGTCGTGATGTAGTTCATGTCGAAGGGCGGGTCCTGGCGCAAAAGCACCACGTCCATCTCCCCAAGGTTCACGCGTTGCGGCTCGCCGAGCATGAAATGCGCGCCCTTGACGTCGTCGACCCGCATCGTCTCGACGCGCGCCGTCACCTCGCCATTGCGCATGGAGAGCCGGTCCGGCGTATAGTGGAAGAGTTCGTGCCCGCGCCGCTGCGCTTCCAGCGCCAGCGCGAATGTGGTGTCGCCCGCGATCGAAACGGTCGAGACATGGTCCATCTGGAAGGCGATCTTCAAGCTCATGAAAGACTCCGGTCGGGGCTCTGCGGGCGGGCTGGCCTTTGATCTAGTCGTTTCGCGCCGCCTTGCCAATCGGTCGCTCAAGCAGGTCGTCCGCCAAAGCGCGGCCACGATACGTTTCAGAAAGCTTTTTCGTGGCAGCTTCCCGCGCAACGAGAAGAGGCCGCAGGGGGAAATCGGCAGCCGTGTCGGGGGACAGAACGCAAACCACGCAGCGGGGCGATGCGGCGGGCCGCATGACGGATCGGTTGACCGGCCTTGGCACGCGCGCGCGGCTGGAGGACAAGATCGCGCGCCTGATAGTCGAGCGCGAAACGGACCCGGCGCCCTTCGCCGTCGCGATCGTCGATCTCGACGGCTTCAAGCCGATCAACGATCTTTATGGCCGCACCGCCGGCGACGGTATTTTGAAGCAGGCGGCACTGCGCCTTCGCGCGGCACTCGACGGCGCCTCGACCGTCACGCGCATCGGAGCGGACGAATTCGCGATCCTTGCGCCGATGATCTTCAGCGCCGCCGCGGCGCGGCAGCTCGCCGCCACGCTGATCGACGTCCTATCGGCGCCCTACGATATCGGTGCGCGCTCGGTGCGGCTGACTGCGTCGGTCGGCGCCTCGATCTATGACGACGTGGCCGAGACCACCGATGGCCTGATCGGCAAGGCCGAGACGGCGCTCTACGAAGCGCGGCGCGTCGGGCGCAATCGGGTCGTCGTCTATTCGCCTGAACTGGTCGAGGCGGTGCATTCCGTCACCCGCATCGAACAGGCGCTGCGCCGCGCCGTCTCCAATGGCGAGGTCGAGCCGCATTTCCAGCCGATCGTCGCGCTCGATGGCGGCCATCTGCTCGGTTTCGAGGCGTTGGCGCGCTGGAACGATCACGATCTTGGACCGGTGTCGCCAGGTCTCTTCATTCCCCTCGCCGAAGAGCGTGGCATCATGCCGGACCTGTCGCGTCTTTTGCTCGGCAAGGCAGCGGACGCGGCGCGCAACTGGCCGCGGCATTTGTTTCTGGCATTCAACCTGTCGCCGGAGCAGCTCGTCGACCATTCGACCGCGCGCGAAGTGCTGGAGATTTCCGTGCGCTCCGGGCTCGACCCGCGCCGGCTGGAGGTCGAGATCACCGAAACCGGCCTGATGTCGCAGCCCGAGACGGCGGCGGCCATCATCGACGAATTCAAGCGGGCAGGCGTCCGGATCGCGCTCGACGATTTCGGCACCGGGCAGTCCTCGCTCGGGCGGTTGCGCGATTTCCCTTTCGACAAGCTCAAGATCGACCGCAGCTTCATCGCATCCATCCTGAACGACCGGCCGACGGAGCACATCGTCAAGGCGATCCTCGCCATGTGCGCCGGGCTCGGCATAGGGGCGGTCGCCGAAGGCATCGAGGAAAGGGCGCAGGCGAAACGTCTCGCCGGACTGGGTTGCCGGATGGGGCAAGGATTTCTGTACGGGCGCGCCGAGCCCGCGATCGTGACTTCGGATCTCATCCAGTCGCGCGAGAGCCGCAGGTTCGCCGAGTTGAAACGAACCTGACGCGCCGCGTCAGCCCATATCCTCGAGGCAGATCTTGGTGTGGCCGGCATTGATGAAGCCGAGCTTGTTCGCCGCCCCGCGCGACAGATCGAGAACGCGCCCCTTGGTGAACGGACCGCGGTCGTTGACGCGCACGACCACTTCCCTGCCGTTGCGCTGGTTGATGACCTTGATCTTGGTGCCGAAGGGCAGGCTGCGATGCGCCGCCGTCATGCCGTCCGGGTTCATTGGCTCGCCAGACGCCGTCTTGGATGTCAGGGCATACCAGGATGCGCTGCCGCACTGCGCCTGCGCCGCGCCGGCCGAAAGGCCGATGACGATCAGGCCCGCCAGCGTGGTGCCGGAAAAGCGAAGGAAGCGAGCCGTCATGTCGGTTGTCCATACCCGTTGAAGATATTATGGCGGGTAGGAGGCGAATGGGGCGCGGATGGGGTCGCGCAACCTCTGCGCGAACAATTTTGGAGTCCCGGCGAAACATTGCTCGCCGCGGGGCCGCGGCAATGTATCCAAAGCCTGGCGTTTCAGCCCCGCGCCAGGGCAGGCGTCTCGCCGGCGCCGATGTCCCAGTAGAGCCCCGCCATCATCTCCAGCCCTTGGCGAAGAAGATGCGGCGGTAGATGCTCGTCCGGCGCGTGCTGCGAGCAGCCCGCATAGGAATGCGGCACCCAGATCGTGCGCAGGCCCAGAATGTCGGCGAAGGCGTCGTTGGGCAGCGAACCGCCGAGATTGGGCAGCACCGCCGGGCGTCGACCCGTCGTGCGCTCGATCGAGCGGGCGGCAAAGCCCACCCAGGGATCGGCGGGATCGAGACGCGTCGCTCGGAACATTTCCTCGTCGGCCGCCGAGACATCGACGTAGCCGAAGCCCGCCTGTTCAAGATGACGCCTGACCGCAGGCACGACGCCTTCGGGATCGACGCCGACGACGAAGCGCAGTTGCAGCCGCGCAAAGGCGTGGCCGGGAATGGCGTTGACCGGCGCGCGGGGCTCGCCCGCCTCGAAGGCGAGAATTTCGAGCGCGCACCAGCCGAACACCTTTTCTGCTGCCGAAAGCCCCGGCTCGCCCCAGGCGGGATCGATGCGCGGGCCGTCCTCGGCGTCGACGACCGGGCAGTCGGCGAGCGCCTCGCGCACGCTTCTCGGCAATTCGGCGGGCTTCAGCTCCGGCACAAGAATCTGCCCTTTCGGTCCGACCAGCGCCGCGATCGCATGAGCAAGTTGCACGGCCGGATTGGACAAAAGCCCGCCCCAATTGCCCGAATGATGCGCGCCCGCGCGCGCGTCGATCCGAAGGTCGAAGGAGATGCCGCCGCGCGAGCCGAGAAAGAGCGTCGGCCGGCCGGCGGAAAGGCGTGGCCCGTCCGACGCAATCAGGAGGTCGGCGCGCAGCGCGTCCTTTTCCGCCGCGCACAGTTCCCGCAGGCCGGGCGAGCCGATCTCCTCCCCCATCTCGATCAGATATTTGGGGTTGAAACCGAGCTTGCCGCGCGTTTCGAGCACGGCGCGCAGCGCGGCGATGTTGACCGCGTGCTGGCCCTTGTTGTCGGCGACGCCGCGCCCGTACCAGCGGCCGCCCCGCTCGGTCAGCGTCCAGGGCGAAAGCCCGTCCTGCCAGCGTTCCGCCTGTCCGCGCGTCACGTCGCCATGGCCGTAACCGAGCACGGTGGGCAGCGCCTCGTCCTCGATCCGTTCGGCGATCAGGAACGGGCCTTGCGCGCGCTCATGCCGCGCGGTCCGGCAGGAAAAGCCGAGCGCTTCGAGTTCCGGCCGGATTTCCTCGGCGACATAGCGGTCGAGTTCGCCGGCCGAACCCGCCTCCTGGCTTTCCGTTCGAATGGCGACGCGGCGTGAGAGCACGTCGCGAAAATCCCCGCTGTCGAAATGCGACCGTGCGCGGGCAATGGCGTCTTCGCGGCTCATGAACGCTAACCCCTGCCGACGAACGGCATGTTCGTCGCCATCACGTTGAGGAAGAGGATATTTGCCTCGGGCGGCAGGTTGGCCATGTGGACGACCGCGTCGGCGACGTGCCGCACGTCCATGCGCGGCTCCGCCATCCGCCGCCCATCCGCCTGCAACACGCCGGCGGTCATGCGCTGCGTCATGTCGGTCGCCGCGTTGCCGACATCGAACTGTCCGCAGGCGATGCCGAATTCGCGCCCGTCGAGCGCCGTCGCCTTGGTCAGGCCGGTGATGGCGTGTTTCGTCGCCGTATAGGGCGCCGAATGCGGGCGCGGGGCCGTCGCGGAAAGCGACCCGTTGTTGAGGATGCGCCCGCCGCGCGGGTTCTGCCGCTTCATGATGCGGAACGCAGCCTGCGTGCAGAGAAACGCGCCGGTCAGGTTTGCGCCCAGAACTGCGTGCCACTGGTCGAGGCTGAGTTCCTCGATCGGCACCGCCGGCGTGTTGGTGCCGGCATTGTTGACGAGCAGGTCGAGCCGGCCGAAGCGCGCCTCCACCGTTTCGAACAGATGCGTCACCGCGGCCGCGTCGCCGATGTCGGTCGGAACCGCAAGGACACGGTCCGGATCGTCGCTCATCTCGCGCGCGGCCGCTTCCAGAATGTCCGCCCGCCGCCCTGCAAGCGCCACGCGAAAACCCGCGTCGACCAGCCCGGCTGCAATCGCCTTGCCGATGCCGGTTCCCGCTCCGGTCACGATGGCGGTTCTGTTCGTGGCGCTCATGATTCCTCTCGATCCCGTTGCTGGCGATTTGGTCGTGCATCGTGCAATCTGTCAACTTTCTTGATAACTATCCGGAAAGCGAAGTGGAGGAGCATGTGGTGAGAATGCAGGAAAATCGGTTCAAGGCGGCGCTCAAGGCCGACCGGCGGCAAATCGGGCTCTGGTGCAGCCTGACGAGCAATGTCGCGATCGAGCCGTTGGCGGGCGCCGGCTTCGACTGGCTGCTGATCGACACCGAACATGCGCCGAACGAACTGCCCACCGTCCATGGCCAGCTTCAGGCCGTGTCGCATTCGACCGCGAGCCCGGTTGTCCGCCCCGCCTGGAACGATCCGGTCGCCATCAAGCGGTTCTTGGACATCGGCGCGCAGACGCTGCTCGTCCCCTTCGTGCAGAATGCCGAAGAGGCGCGTCAGGCGGTCGCCGCCATGCGTTATCCGCCGCACGGCATTCGCGGCGTTTCCGTCAGCAATCGGGCGAACGGCTTTGGCCGCGTGCCGGATTATTTCGCCCGCGCCAATGACGAAATCTGCCTGCTCGTCCAGATCGAGACGCGCGCTGCGCTCGACAATATCGAGGCGATCGCCGCGGTGGACGGCGTCGACGGCATCTTCATCGGCCCTTCGGACCTCGCCGCCGATCTCGGCCATCTGGGCAATTCGGGCCACGAGACCGTGAAGGAAGCGATCTCGGAGGCGATAGGCCGCATTCGTGCGGCCGGCAAGGCGACCGGCATCCTGGCGCCCGTCGAGGCTGACGCGAAGCGCTGGCTCGACGAAGGGTGCCTTTTCGTCGCCGTTGGCAGCGATCTGGGTCTTCTCGCGCGCGGCAGCGATGCGCTGCGCGCCCGTTTCGCCTAGATTTGTCCGACGCCGCCTTTCCATCCACACAAGGAGTGAACTGATGATCGATCTCTACACATGGGCGACGCCGAACGGGCGCAAAATCTCGATCGCGCTCGAGGAAATGGCGCTGCCCTATGAGGCTCACGCCATCGACATCGGCAAGGACGAGCAGTTCGCGCCCGATTTCCTGAAGATATCTCCGAACAACAAGATCCCCGCCATCTTCGACCACGAGACCGGCCAGTCGGTCTTCGAATCCGGCGCCATCCTGATCTATCTCGCCGAAAAGACCGGCCGCTTCTTGCCGACAGAGCCGAAGGCGCGGATGAAGGTGCTCGAATGGCTGATGTGGCAGATGGGCGGGTTCGGCCCGATGCTCGGCCAGGCCCACCAGTATCTGAAGTTCAATCGCGGCAAGGCGCCCTTCGCCGAGGAGCGCTTCACCAAGGAAGTGCGCCGTCTCTACGGCGTGCTCGACGGCCAGCTCGGGCGCGAGGCTCATGTCGCCGGTCCCGACTATACGATCGCCGATATGGCGATCTGGCCATGGGCCTCGCGCCATGAATGGCAGGACATCGACCTGAACGACTTTCCCAACGTGAAGCGCTGGTATGTCGAACTGGCCGCCCGTGAGGCGGTGCAGAAGGGGTATCATGTGCCGAAATTCACGCAGGATATCCCGATCCCGGCATGAGGGTGATCGATGAAGATTGAAATCACGCCAGCCCGACGCGAGAAACTCGCGGACAATCTCTACGGCCAGCTTCTCGAGCAGATTATGCTGGGTCGTTTGAAGGAAGGCGAGCGCCTGCCGTCCGAATCGGAGATCTGCCGCGCCTTCAAGGTGTCGCGGCCCGTCGTGCGCGAGGCGCTGATGCGTCTTCAGGCGGACGGTCTGGTCTATGCGCGGCGCGGCTCGGGCTCCTTCGTCAAGCAGCGCCCGCCGGCCCGGCTGACCGATTTCGCGGCCGTGTCGGACGTCGCCAGATTGCTGCGTGGCTACGAGGCGCGGATGGCGCTGGAACCGCAGATCGCCGAACTGGCCGCCGAGCGCGCTACCGAGGACCATCTTGAAAAGATCGCCTCTGCGCTGGCCGCGCTCGAGGCCAGCGCGAATGATCGCGACGAGGACTTCGCGTTCCACCGGGCGATCGCCGAGGCGACCGGAAACGAGATTTTCCCGGCCCTTCTGGAATCGATGCGCGAATTGATGCTGGGCGGCATCGATGTCGCCGTGAGCCTCAGCCGCGTCGGCTCGCAGGCAAGGCGCGAACGCGTTCTCGCCGAGCACCGGCAGATCTACGACGCCATCGCCTCGCGTGACCGGTCAGGCGCAGGCGTGCTCATGCACTATCATCTGATGCAGGCCCGCAGCCGCACCACCGACTATCAGCGTCACCCGTAAGGGCGTCTACGCGCCGGCGCGGATCTCGCTCAGCGTCTTGCGCAGGCTGAGCGCCTCGGCGTCGATCTTCACCTCGACCAGCGCCGGCCCGTCCGCGGCGAGTGCCGCGCGCAGGGTCGGTTCGATCTCGGCTCCATTCTCGATCGTGCCGCCGAAAATACCGAATGATCTCGCATAAGCTGCGAAATCGGGATTGGTCAGTTCCGTCGCGCTGACGCGGGTCGGATAATGCCGCTCCTGATGCATCCGGATCGTGCCGAGCATATTGTTGTTCATGACGAGGAAGAGGATGCGCAACCGGTAGCGCGCGGCCGTCGCCAGTTCCTGTCCGGTCATCAGGAAGCAGCCGTCGCCGGAAAAACAGACGACCTGCCGGTCGGGTCGCGCCAGCCCGGCTGCGATTGCGGCCGGGACGCCATATCCCATGGCGCCATTGTGCGGCGCGAGCTGGCTGCGATAGAAGCGGTGCCTCCATAATTTGTGAACCCAGGTCGCGTAATTTCCGGCCCCGTTGCAGACGATGGCGTCGGGCGCGAGGGCCTGCGCCTGCCGCACCAAAGCTGCGGGATCGACGCCCCCTGGCGCTGCGCGGACGCTTTCCCCCTCCCGCTCGAAATCAGTCCGAGCCGCGCGCGTCCAATGGGCGTGAGAACCGGGGTCGAGCGGGGGAGCGGCGAGCATCGCTTCAAGGAAGGGCTCGGGACCGGAATTGATACCGAGCGCCGGGCAATAGACGCGGCCCAACTCCTCCGCACCGGGATGGACGTGGATCAGCGGCTGGTCCGGCTCGGGGATGTCGATGAGCGAATATCCTGAACTCGGCATCTCGCCCATCCGGCCGCCCAGGAGCACAAGACAATCGCTCTCGCGAACCCTTTTCGCCAAGGGCGCGGCGATGCCGATCCCGACATCGCCGACATAGTTCGGGTGCGCGTTGTCGAGATAATCCTGGCAGCGCAGTTCAGTCGCCACCGGCAGCCCGTCACGCTTGGCCCATTCGCCAAGAAGGCGGGCGCATTTTTCGCTCCATCCACCGCCGCCGGCGATGACGAGTGGACGTTCCGATTCGGCGAGACGTTGGCGCAGGGCCTCGATGTCGGCCGGGCGCGGCGCGGGCGGCGTCGCCCTTGCGGCTGGCGCCGGCTCCAGTTGCGGCGCCTCGCCCGACAGCATGTCTTCGGGCAGCGCGAGCACCACCGGACCCGGCCGCCCGTTCATGGCGGCATGGAAGGCGCGGCTGACGAATTCTGGGATGCGGCGCGCATCGTCGATCTGCGCCACCCATTTGGCGATCGAGCCGAAATAGGCCTTGTAGTCGATCTCCTGAAACGCCTCACGCTCCATCATCGAGCGCGCCACCTGGCCGATGAAGACGATCATCGGGGTCGAATCCTGCTGCGCCGTATGGATGCCGATCGAGGCGTTGGTCGCGCCAGGCCCGCGCGTGACGAAGCAGATGCCCGGCCGGCCCGTCAGTTTGCCGTGCGCCTCGGCGGCAAAGGACGCGCCGCTTTCGTGCCGGTTCGTGATGAAGCGCATTTCGGGATAATCGACCAGTGCGTCGAGGACGGCGAGGAAGCTTTCGCCGGGAACGCCGAAGATCGTGTCGACGCCGTTGGCGCTGAGGCACTCGGTCAGCAGCCGCGCGCCGGTCGTCGTACCGGTCATGTGCGCTGCTCATCGACAAAGTCGAGCGGACCGGAAAGCAGGCTGTTCTCCTGTGCGACGAGATAGCCGGCCTCGCGGCTCATCTTGCGATAGGCGATCCAGTCCGGGTCCTTCTCCATTTGCGCGCGCCGCGCTTCCCGGTCGGCCGCACTCGCGAACGCCCACAGATGCACATAGGAATTGAGTTTTCCCGTCTCGGTCACCGCATAGACGAGCGGTGTTCCCAGATGCCGCTTCTGCACGGGATAGCCGTGCCGCCCGTAAAGTTCGAGATGGGTCTTCATCGTGCCGGCGCGGCACGTATAGGTGCGAAGATCGTAGATCATGCGCGGCCCTGTTCGACGGGGTTTTTCGGGGCATGGGCGGGTACATCGAGAACGTCGCCGGGCTCGACGGGCGCGTGTTCGGGCGCCTCGACATGCCCGATGCTCTGCTTTTGCGCGCGCGGGACAAGTTCCGGCGCCGGCCATTTCAGGTTGACGGCAATGCCGGCGGCCGCGAGCGCGAGGCCGATCGCGTCGGTGACAATCCCTGTCTTGATCAGCGTCAGCGCGGCGGCAAAGAACAGGAGCCGCGTGATCCAGCTTGCCGGCTTGATGAAATATCCGGTCAGGGCGGCGGCCAGAAGCGTCACGCCGATCGAAGCGGAAATCGCGGCCAGCACGATGTCCTGCCAGGCGCCGATCATCAGAAGCGCGGGGCCGAAGACGAACATGAACGGGATGATGTAGCCGGTGAGCCCAAGCTTCACCGCATCCCAGCTCGTCTCCCAGATGCCGCCGCGACTGAGGCCCGCCGCGGCGTAGACCGCGATCGCGACGGGCGGCGTGATCGCCGACAGGATGGCGAAGTAGAAGACGAACATGTGCGCCGCCTCGACCGGCACGCCGAGGCGCACCAGCGCCGGGACCAGTAGCGCAACCTGCACGATATAGGCGGGCGTCGTCGGCATTCCCATGCCGAGGATGATGCCCGCGACCATGGTGAGCAGCAGCGCGGGAAGGAGCATGTTCTGGGCTGCGGCGCGGACGATGCCGGTGAAGGTCAGGCCGAGCCCGGTCTGCGCGATGACGCCGATGACGATGCCGGCCGCCGCGCAGGCAAGCGCGACGATGACGGCGTTGATGGCGCCTGACTCGAGCCCGTCCATCAGCTTCCTGAGTGAAAACTCCGCACGGGTCGTCTTGCGCATCAGAACGACCGGGACGATGGACAGAATGCCCATCAGGGCCGAGAACTGCGCCGACCGTCCGATCATCAGCGCGCCGATGATGAAGATCAGCGGCAGGAAGAGATGGCCGCGTTCGCTCAGCACTTCCCAGACGCGCGGCAGATCGGCCTTGGGAAGACCCTTCAAGCCCTGTTTCCTGGCTTCGAAATGAACGGCGAGGAAGACCGCCAGATAATAGAGGAAGGCGGGCAGCAAGGCATAGCTGGCGACCGTCAGGTAGCTGACGCCCATGAATTCGGCCATCACGAAGGCGGCCGCGCCCATGATCGGCGGCATGATCTGCCCGCCTGTCGAAGCCACGGCCTCGACCGCGCCCGAAAACGCTTTCGGATAGCCGATCCGCTTCATCAGCGGGATCGTGAAGGTGCCCGTCGTCATCACATTGGCGACCGCCGACCCCGAGACCGAACCGAAAAGGCCCGAGGTCACCACGGCGACCTTGGCCGGCCCGCCCGCCGTATGCCCCGTCAGTGCGAGAGCGAAATCGGTGAAGAGCTTGCCTATGCCCATGCGCTCTGCGAGCGCGCCGAAGATGACGAAAAGCACGACATAGGTGGCCGAGACCTGCGCCGGGATGCCGAACAGCGCGTCGGTCGTCATGTACTGATATTCGAGAAGTCGCAAAATTCGCGTGTTGGTGAAGAAGATCTGGTAGCCGAGGAACAGGAGCGCCGTGATCGGCAGGATCGGACCCATGGCGCGCCGGGCCGCCTCCAGAACCACCAGGATCATCAGGATCGCCATCGCCTGATCGGCGGTCGAGACCGGGCCGACATAGGCCATCCGCGTGTTGAAATATTGCTGGTAGAAGATCGGGTAGGCGCAGGCGACGATAGCGCCGATCACGAACAGCCAGTCGAGCGGGCCGGGTGCCTTGCCGGCATTGCGGCTGAACAGCGGCAGGGACAGATAGGCGAGAACCAGCGCGAATCCGAAATGGGTCGCGCGCAGGGTGAACGCGTTGGGCGGACCCGCATAGGCGACGTAGAGATGAAAAAGGCTCATCGACACCGCCACGAATGTGACGAGCTTCTTCATCAGCGATTCGTAGCGCATGGCACCCTCCTCGGTGTCGTCTGCCTCATGCGGATGTGCAGGTAAGAGCGGGCGGACATCCGGTCGTGTCCGCCCGACGGTTGCGGCTTACTGAGCGACGCCGTTCGCCTCGTAGAAGGCGGTCGCGCCTTCATGCATCGGCACGCCGATGTCCTGCGCCATCTCTTCCAGCGTCAGGTCCCCCATCACGGAGGCGATGGCAGCGAGATCCTGCTTGTTCTCCCACATCTGGGTCAAAAGGCCTTCGACGATCTCGGCCTCGAGGTCGCAGCGCGCGACGATGTGGGTGGCGTAGCCGACCGCATTCACGTCCTCGTCCTGACCCGGATAGGTGCCGGCGGGGATCGTCAGGCTGGTATAGCCGGGATTGATCTCCTCACGCATTTTCTCAACGAACGCCTCGTCAAGCGGGATTACCGTCAGGTCTGCACTGTTGGCCAGATCCATGACCGCCGAGGAGGGAATCGTGGTGCCCAGCGCCAGAATGTCGGAATTGTTGTCCTGCACCAGCGCGACGCCGTCGGAATAGGATACGAAGTCGACCGAGGACAGGTCGTCATAGGAAAGGCCTGCGGTTTGCAGGACCGCACGGACGACCTGCTCGGCTGTGTTGCCGACGGGCTGCGTATTGAGACGCTTGCCGGCGAAGTCCTCGACTGTTGTGATGCCACTCGCCTGCGGCGTCACCATCTGGAAATATTGCGGATAGAGGGTCGCGACGTTGCAGACATTGTCGGCTTCGGCCTCGAAAGGCTCGCGGCCTTGGATCGCGTCGACCGTCGAGATCGAATTGCCGAAGCCGAGATCGGCGTCGCCGTTCTGAACGCCCTGGACATTCGCGATGCCGCCACCGGGCAGCACCTGGATCGAGGCGAGGCCCGCGTCGCTGGCCATGGCCTGCATGGCGCCGCCCAGCGGATACCAGGCGCCGCCTTGCGGGCCCGTCATCAGGTTCAGTTGCTGTGCCTGCGCCGGTGCGGCCAGGACCGCCACGGCAAGCACGGTGAGTGCGGTGAGTGTTTGGGTCTTCATCGTTGGTCTTCCTCCCTGTTGGACCTGTCGAGTGTGATCGTGTCGTCGTGGCGCCTCAGGCCGGCGCCGCCTCCTCTTCCATACGAAACGCGACTCCCGCGCGTTCGCAGATTTCCCGCAATTGCCGCTCAAGCTTTTGCGGCAACGCAATGCCCTGGACGCGGCGTTCGTCCTCGCAGCGATATTCCGGGTCGCCCGCGACCATCACCGGCTCAGTCCTGTCGCGCGCCGGCGTCGCGCGCAGCGCGTCCACCATTTGCGACATCTCGGCCGCGAATTCCTCGCGAGAACCGCGCACAAGCGCCGGATCGATCGCCATGACGAAATGACCGACATCGTGATGCCCGGCCGGTGCGCCGCGCAACGGCGTCATCGCCGCGCCCGACAGCGTGCTCGACAGGATTTCCACCATCGCGGCGAGCCCGTAGCCCTTGTGCCCGCCGAGCGGAACGAGGAGCGTGTCGCGCAGGGCTTTGGCCGGGTCGAGCAGCGGCGCGCCCTGCCGGTCGAGCGCCCAGCCGGCCGGTATGGGCCTTTCCGCACGCTCGGCCAGTTTCAGTTTGCCGATCGCCGCCGTGGACGTCGCCATGTCGAGCAGGAAAGGCCGTTGTCCGGCGCAAGGCGCGGCAAAGGCGATCGGATTGGTGCCGAGCCGCGGTTCAAGCCCGCCGGTCGGCACGATGGCGGAGCGCCAGACCGACGAGGTCGAAAGTCCGATCAGTCCGCGCTCGGCCAGCCGCCGCGCATATATTCCCGCCGCGCCGTAGTGATTGGAGTTGCGGATCGCCACCGCGGCAATGCCGAATTTTTCCGCGCGCTCTCCCGCCATCTCGACGGCCATTGCCGACGGGACCTGTCCGAAACCGCCATCGGCGTCGATCAGCGCGACGGCCGCATGATCGTGGACGATGCGGATATCGGGACGCGGATTGGCTCCGCCTTCCTGCAACTGGCGTTCGTAGAGCGCGAGCATCGCGACCCCGTGGGAGTCTATCCCCATGAGGTCCGCCTCGGTCAGGATACCGGCCGTCGTTGCGGCATGATCCGCGCTCAGGCCCCAGGCCGACATAATGTCGGCCGCCTGGCGGCGCCAGATCGCCGCGGGGACGTTTGACCCCGTCTGCGTCACGCTGCTCCTCCCGGATGCGGTCCCCGGATCTGTCTTCGTCGGGGGGGTCGCTCAGGTCGCGAGCGCACCATGAAGGCCAACCAGTTGTCAAGACACTTTACAGCCTTGCCGGATTCATCGCCCGCCCCGACAGTCCGCAAATGTCAGGGCGCGAAATAGTCCGGCCGGATGCGGCTGAGTTCTGTGGCGATCCGGATCGACTGCGACAGGTGGAAACCCATTGCGTCGTCGGCGCGCTTAGGTGATGCGGCGGCGATGGCCTCGATGATGGTACGATGTTCGTCGACGATGCGCTTCGTCTTGTCGCCCATCGGCAGGTGCAGCGCGCGCAGCCTGTCTATGTGGACGCTCTCGCGCCGGATGAGGTGATGGAGCCGCACCAGATTTGCCGCCTCGAACAGCGTCCGGTGAAAGGTGAGGTCGAGGCTTGCAAAGCCGTGGAGGTCGCCGGACGCCGCGCACCCGACCTGAAGCGTTACGATGTGGTCGAGTTTGCGCGTCAGGTCTTCGTCCGGCTTTTCGGCAAGTTGCCGCGCCACGCTCCGCTCGATGGAACTGCGCAGAAAGTGCGCCTCGCGCGCCTGCTCCAAGTCGATGCGGCTGACCAGCGTGCGCGATTGCGGATGGATGTCGACCAGTCCTTCCTCCTGCAGACGCAAGAGAGTGTCCCGTACCGGGGTCGAACTGACGCGATAGGCCGCCTGAATCTCGCCGCGAACGAGCTGGCTGCCCGGCGGAAGATCAAGCGCAAGGATGCGCGCTCTGAGGTCGGCATATATGGTCGTTTCATCCTGCGCGGCGGGTGGAACCGTCCCTCGCATCGATCTCGATTCTCCAGCGAATATGTTCCCTGATACATTAGTGCGGCACAAGCGCTGCGGGTCAAGCCGCGCCCGGACCGGCCGTCGCTGCCTCCATCCGCCCCGGACGCGTCTGGAAGGCGTCCGGTTCGAGCAGGAGCTGCTCCTCCATGAAGATAACCGCCCCGGCAATGTGCCGGCGCAGCGTGGCTTCTCCAGCGGCGACGTCCTGGGCGATGATCGCATCGAGGATCGCCTTGTGGTCCTGGACAAGAAGCGGGACCTTGCCGCCCTGCGGAGCCTTCAGGAAGCGGATGCGATCGAGTTGCGCCTTGCGCGAGTGGATCACGGACCAGATTTCGCGCAGGCCCCCGAGTTCGAACAGCGACTGATGGAACGCGTCGTCGAGTGGCATGAAGGTCGCGAATTCCGTATCGGCCATCAGCACCTGCTGTTCGATCAGGATGGCGCGCGGGCGTGTCAGGTCCAGTCCCGGCGTGGCGCAAAGCTGGCGGATGAGCGGAATTTCGAGGTTGCTGCGCAGAAAATGCGCCTGCCGGACCGCGCGCACGTCGATGCCCGCCACGAAGGTGGCGTGCTGCGGCGCGATCTCGACGAGACCGTGATCGGCCAGTCGCAGGATCGCCTCGCGAAGAGGGGTGCGGCTGACGGCGAAGCGGTCGCACAATTCCTTTTCGACAAGGATTTCGCCCGGCTTGAGTTCGAGCCTCACGATCATGCGGCGAAGCTCGTCATAGATTTCGTCGGCAAGTGAACGGCGGCGCAATGGCTGGATCATGTCGAACCCCTTGGCTCACGGTATAGCGCTCGCGGCGACATGTTCCAATCCGGGACGCCGCCAAATCAACGGTTGCGCACCGGTTTGAGATATACTAGCGCAATAGACTGTCCCATTCGCCGGGGCAGTCGTTTCGGGAGGCGGTGATGACGATCAGGAAGAAACCTGCGGACCTGCGCAGCGCGCGCTGGTTCGGCCCCGATGATCTGCGTAGCTTCGGCCACCGCTCGCGCATGATGCAGATGGGCTATTCCAACGAGGAGATGACCGGCCGGCCGATCATCGGCATCATCAACACATGGTCCGACCTCAATCCCTGTCACGCCCATTTCCGCCAGCGCGCCGATGACGTGAAGCGCGGCGTCCTGCAAGCCGGCGGCTTTCCGGTCGAGCTTCCGGCGCTGTCGCTGTCGGAAAGCAACGTCAAGCCCACGACGATGCTCTACCGAAATCTCCTCGCCATGGATGTCGAGGAACTGATCCGCTCCCATCCGCTCGACGGCGTCGTCTTGATGGGCGGCTGCGACAAGACCACGCCGGCGCTGCTTCTGGGCGCCACCAGCGCGAACATCCCGGCGATCTTCGTGCCGGCCGGCCCCATGCTGCGCGGCAACTGGAAGGGTCGCGTTCTGGGCTCCGGCTCCGACGCCTGGAAATATTGGGACGAGCGCCGCGCCGGCAACATCACCGACGCCGACTGGCAGGGCCTCGAAGGCGGCATCGCGCGCTCTTACGGCACCTGCATGACCATGGGCACGGCGTCGACCATGACCGGCATCGTCGAGGCGATCGGCATGACGCTGCCCGGCGCCTCGTCCGTTCCGGCCGCCGATTCCAATCATATCCGCATGGCATCCGCCTCCGGCCGTCGCGCCGTCGAGATGGTGTGGGAGGACCTTAAGCCCTCCGACATCCAGACCCGGCAGGCTTTCGAGAACGGCATCGCGGTCGCCATGGCGATGGGGTGCTCGACCAATGCGATCATCCATCTGATCGCGATGGCCCGCCGCGCCGGCGCCGATATCGGGCTCGACGATTTCGACCGCGCGAGCCGCGTGATCCCGGTCATCGCCAATATCCGCCCGAGCGGCGACAAATACCTGATGGAGGATTTCTTCTATGCCGGCGGCATGGAGGCCATGATGGTGCAACTCGGCGAACACCTCCACGCCGATTGCATCACCGTCACCGGCCGCACGCTGGGAGAGAACGTCGCCGGGGCACAGGTTCATGATGCGGATGTCATCCGTCCCCTCGACAATCCCATCTACCGCGAGGGTGCGCTTGCGGTCCTGAAGGGCAATCTCGCGCCGGAAGGCTGCGTCATCAAGCCCAGCGCCTGCGAGCCGCGCTTCCAGCGCCACACCGGCCCCGCGCTCGTCTTCGACGACTATCCGTCGATGAAGGCGGTGATCGACCGGGACGATCTGGACGTCACCGCCGACCATGTCCTGATCCTGCGCAATGCCGGGCCGCTCGGCGGACCGGGAATGCCCGAATGGGGCATGTTGCCGATCCCGAAAAAGCTCGTGCGCCAGGGCGTGCGCGACATGGTGCGCATTTCCGACGCGCGCATGAGCGGCACCAGCTATGGCGCCTGCATCCTGCATGTTTCGCCCGAATCCTTCGTCGGCGGTCCTTTGGCTCTGGTCCGCACGGGCGATCTGATCAGTCTCGACATTTCCGCCCGCTCGATCCGGCTCGAAGTCAGTGACGCAGAACTCGCCGCCCGCAAGGCAGCATGGAATGCGCCGGAGCCACGCTACGAGCGCGGCTATGGCTGGATGTTCTCCCGCCACATCCGCCAGGCCCATGAAGGCTGCGATTTCGACTTTCTGGAAACCGAATTCGGCCGTCCGGTGGACGAGCCGGCGATCTATTGAGGAGCACCCCATGGCCCTGTCGAAAGAGACCCGCGACAAGCTCAAGACGGTTTCCACGGCGACGCTCTGTACCGCGCTCTACAAGCGCGGCCTGCGCAACCAGTTCATCCAGGACGTGCATCCGCTCGATCCGGCCAAGCCCGTCATGGTCGGCGAGGCCTTCACGTTGCGCTACATGCCCGCGCGCGAGGATCTGAACAGGCTCGAAGTCTTCCGCGACCGCGCCCATCCGCAGCGCAAGGCGATCGAGGATTGCCCGCCCGGCGCGGTTATGGTCATCGACAGCCGCAAGGACCCGCGCGCGGCGTCCGCCGGCGGTATTCTCGTCACGCGGCTGATGGTTCGGGGCGTTGCTGGCGTGGTGACGGATGGCGGTTTTCGCGATTCGGCCGAGATCGCCGGCCTCTCAATCCCCGCCTACCACAACCGCCCCTCCGCCCCGACGAACCTGACGCTGCATCAGGCGATCGACATCGATGTACCGATCGGTTGCGGCGATACGCCGGTTTTCCCCGGCGACGTCGTGGTCGGCGACGGCGACGGCGTCGTCGTGCTTCCCGCCCACCTCGCCGACGAACTCGCGGCCGAGGTGGTCGAGATGACCGCCTTCGAGGATTTCGTCACCGAGGAAGTGCGAAACGGCCGTTCGATCCTCGGCCTCTATCCGGCGACCGAGGAACAGACGCTGACCGACTTCGCCGCATGGCGCAAAGTCAGCGGCCGCTAGGCGCCCACGCGACGGGATCGGCGTCGCGCGCCAGCACGTAGAACCCGTTCGCTGCGACCTTCGACCACGCGCCTTCCTTGCCGTCCGGCCAGATGACGCGGATTTCGGCATTGGCCATCTCGCCGATCCCGAAATGCCACCAGCCGGCCTGGCCGCTGACATGGCCGCCGCCCGAGGTCGCTTCCCGCCGCATCGTCACATCGCCGCGCCTGATCTCGACCCACGCGCCGATGGCGTCGCGGTTGGGACCGTCCTGCGCGAGCTTCACCTGTACCCAGCGACCGGCATCCCTGCTTGCGTTGCGCCAGATCTGCGCCTTGTCGTGCCGGTTGACGACGACGAGATCGATGAGGCCGTCGAGGTTGAAATCGGCCATCGCCGCGCCCCGGCCGGTCAGCAGACTTGCCACGCCCGCCATGTCTCCCGCCTCGAAAAACGTGCCGTCCGGCTTCTGGATCAGGAGGTTGTTGGGGTCCTTCTGCGCGAAGTCCGGCATCTCCCAGACATTGCCCTTGGCGACGAAGAGATCGGCCAGCCCGTCATTGTTGACGTCCTCGAATTGCGCGTGCCAGGCCGTGCTGGGCTGGACCTCGCCGCCCGTATAGGGCCGGTGCGCGGTCACGCCCTTGGCGAAGGCGATGTCGTCATAGCGCGGCAGCATCTCGCCGGCTTCGGGTGGAACCAGCCTTTGCAGCTTGTTGTCGGCCATGCTGGTCAGGAAATAGTCGGGATAGCCGTCGAAGCCGAGATCGTATGACGCGATCCCCATGCCCCAGATGCGCAGACGCTGCCAGCCGTCCTCGACCGTATAGAGTGAAGGCGCTTCGCCCGCGTCGACATGCCAGAGCTGCTCCTGCCCGCCCTTGTAATATTCGCGATCGTTGGAAACGCGTAATGAAGGCGTGCCGGATCGGTTCCAGTCGGTGAAGAGCATGGAAAGCGCGCAGTGGCTCGGCGTCAGCGGCAAAGGCGCGGCGAAACGGCGCTCGCCTGCCGCCGGTCGGTGAAGCCAGTTGTCGGTGCAGGAGCCCCAGGGGAACATCTGCTCGTTGCGATCGACATAATTGCCGATGGCGAGCGTTGGGAAAGCCGCGTCCTTCTCCCAGGTCGCGGCAAAGGCGGTCGACCATGCATCGCCGCCGTCGAAGCTCCACGCCTCGTTGGCGCGCTCGAAGCGGCATTCGCCCCGGCCGCGCAGCACGACATTCTCGCCGACGCGCAAAAGGACGAGATCGGTGATGCCGTCGCCGTCGATATCGAGCGGATAGGCGCCGGCGACCTGATCCAACTCCGCGCCGCTTTCCGCTGCCTCGAAGCGAAGCGGGCCGCCCGTCTCGCTTGCATTGCGATAGAATTTCGCCGGCGCCGCACCTCCGGCCAGGAGCATGTCGGGAAAGCCGTCGCCGTTGCAGTCGAAGACGGCGACCCCGCCGCCGACCATGAACTCCCATTCGCCCTCGAAAACGCTGTCGATGCCCGAAGCATCGGTTTCCTCGATGAAGCTCGGGGTCGATTGCGCATGGGCTCCCGGCGCGATGCCGACGAAGATCGAAACCGACAGGGCGGCAAAGGCGCAGCGCATGATCTATTTCACCGTCTTCAAGGCGGTCGCATGAGCGCCGATGCACCGTCCCTGCTCCAGTCCGCGCTCTATCGCGGCGCGAAAATGGATGCCGCCATACAACCGCGACAGCGCCGCTTCTTCGGCCGCTGCCCAAAAACCGGGAAAGCTGCGGGGATCGAACCCCTCATCGACATGAGTTGCGTCGTCGAAGGCGAAGTCCGCCCCGAAATGCGCCGTCAGGACTTCCGCCGCCGCGCCCGATTGCGTCGAGTGTCCGCTTGGATATTCGGGGAAGGGCGGCGTGATCAGGAGCGGCTGCCAGTCCGGATCGATGGTCCGGCGGATATAGGTGACGGGCCGTATCAGATCGAATTCGTATTTGGCGTGCCAGCACCCGATGAAGGCATCCGCCATCGCGACGCCAATCCGTGCAAGAAGGTCGGCGCGTTCGCCCGCATCCGCCTTCCTGTCCTGCAGAATGTCCATGGCGATGGAGATCCAGTGGCCGGGCGGCGTCGGCGAGAGCATCGGATCGTCCGACCAGAAGCGCGCGATCGTGACCTGTTGCGGCGTCAGCGCCTTGGCGATCTCGTAGACCTCCCGCGCCTCGGCGTGGAACTGCGAATCCTCATTCTCGCTGTAGGCAGGCGGCGCGGGCAGGGGGCATGAAGCGCCGGTCGGCATCGCGAAGCTGCGGTTCTCGCCCCATTTCGGCAAAAGCGGCGCCTGTTGCTGGGCGACGAGGCTGGTGGGCGCCCATGCGCCCGGTCGGCTGTTCGGCGCATGGTCGAACGGAAAGCCCATATTCTCGACGACCGCACCGCCATCGTCCTTGGACCAGTCGAGCACATGCGCGCCGACGGCCTCGCCGAATTCGACGCTGCGCGCAGCGATGTCGCCCGGCACGCCGACAGCGCTCAACTGGGAAAGCTGCGCTTCCATCGCCTGCATGGCGCGCTGCCCGGTCGGGCCGGTATTGCCGAAGAAATTGCGCACGCCGAATGCCATCGCCGCCTGCATGACGATCGCCTCGTCATAGGCCGCACCCGTTTCGCGCGCGGGGCCGGGTTCAAGCCCGTTCAACTGCCCGGAAAGCGAAGTGCGGTGCTTGCCGTCTGCCATGGCCTCATAGGCGGTGACGCCCAGATAGGCGAAGGCCCGGCTTGCCACCGGCGGCGAATAGGTCGGCGTGTGCCGCACCAGTTCGAGCACCATGCGATACCAGTCGTGCAACACCTGGTCCGCGCCCGGCCGTTCCTGCGCGAACGCGCCTGTCGAGGATGTTGCGAGCAGGATGAGAGCGGCCAGAAATAATCGAATTCGGTTCACGCGAGCCTCGTTTGGCATGTCGTGAACAGTAAGCATGGAGGCTCGATCGCCCGCAAGCGGTCTCGACGGACGAATGGGGCGCAAATGCGAAGATGACGATTTCACGGCGATATCAGGCCGCGACTGCGGCCCGGGCTTTCGCCCGCCCCATCGGAGGCGTGAGCGAAGCGAACTGGCCGTGAGATAAAGATTGGTGGAGCCAAGCGGGATCGAACCGCTGACCTCCTGCATGCCATGCAGGCGCTCTCCCAGCTGAGCTATGGCCCCGGAACCGGCGAATTCTTGCCGGTGCGAGGCGGCTTCTAGCGCCGCCCCGGATCGATTGCAAGCCCAAAAGCGTGGGAAGAAGGCTTCGGGCGAATGTCTTGTCGTCAGGCGTCGTCGTCGTCGTCGCCCACGCCGATGATGTCGTCGAGGCCGTCCTCATCCTCGTCTTCGTCATCGGCAAGGAAGGTGTCGTCGTCATCATCGTCGAGATCGACATCGTCCTCATCGTCGGCGGTATCGGAAGCGGCGGAACCTGCCTTGGTTTCCTCGTCGGCTTCCTCGAGCGAAACCGTCTCGACGTCGTCCTCCTCGACGTCGTCGACTTCCTTTTCTTCGATCTCTTCCTCTTCCTCGACCGGCGAACCGCTCTCGAAATAGGAACGCGGATAGGACTGGCCGGTATAGGGAGAAACGACCGGGTCCTTGTTCAGGTCGTAGAATTTACGGCCCGTCTCGGGGCAGATGCGCTTGGTGCCAAGTTCGGGTTTAGCCACGGTGAGCCTCATCGTGTCTTCGGGCTTCGGCGCCGCCAGATGCTCCCGATCTTCGGGACGGGCAAGAACGGTCGCGTTCGGATGAAAAGTGCGGTCCCCATAAACACTGAATGACCGGCTGTCAAAGCCTATGTCAACAGGCAGTCGACGCGTCGGGCCGCGCAGGGATGACCGGCGCGAAAGCGCGTGTTAGGAAGCCGCCATCCCGTCTGTCCGGCGCCCGCGCCCCTTCTGTCCGCAAGAGCCTCGAATGTCTGTACAAATCCAGCAAAACCCTGCGAGTGCCCGTTCAGGCAATCCGCTTGCCGGAACGGTGCGCGTGCCGGGCGATAAATCGATCTCCCACCGCTCCTTGATGTTCGGCGGCCTGGCGGCCGGCGAGACGCGCATCACCGGCCTTCTGGAAGGCGAGGACGTGTTGCGCACCGGCGAGGCGATGAAGGCGATGGGTGCCGCGATCGTGAAGACGGATAGCGAGTGGATCGTCAGCGGCGTCGGGAACGGCGCGCTCCTGGAGGCGAAAGCCCCGCTCGATTTCGGCAATGCCGGCACCGGTTCGCGTCTCACCATGGGCCTTGTCGGTACCTACGACATGGAAACGACTTTCGTTGGCGACGAGAGCCTGTCCAAGCGGCCGATGAAGCGTGTGCTCGACCCGTTGCGGGAGTTCGGCACGCAGATCGTGTCTTCGGCGCAAGGCGACCGGATGCCGCTCACCTTGCGCGGCCCGAAACGCGCGGCTCCGATCACCTATCGCGTTCCGATGGCGTCGGCGCAGGTCAAGTCCGCCGTGCTTCTCGCCGGCCTCAACACGCCCGGCATCACGACGGTCATCGAGCCGGTGATGACGCGCGACCATACCGAAAAGATGCTTCGGGGCTTCGGCGCCGAACTCGACATCGAGACCGATGCGCAGGGCGTCCGGCACATCCGCCTTGTCGGCGAAGGCAAGCTGCAAGGCCGCACCATCGCCGTTCCCGGCGACCCATCCTCCGCCGCCTTCCCGCTTGTCGCGGCGCTCATCGTGCCGGGCTCGGACATCACCATCGAGAACGTCCTGATGAACCCGACGCGCACCGGGCTCATCGACACGCTTCTCGAAATGGGCGCCTCGATAGAGCTCCTGAACCGCCGCGACGCCGGCGGCGAGGATGTCGCGGACCTGCGTGTGCGCCATTCCGAACTGAAGGGCGTCACCGTGCCGCCGGCCCGCGCGCCCTTCATGATCGACGAATATCCAGTCCTCGCGGTCGCCGCGTCTTTCGCCGAGGGCGAGACCATGATGGAGGGCGTGGACGAGCTTCGCGTCAAGGAAAGCGACCGGCTGACGGCGACCGCCGACGGGCTCAAGGTCAATGGCGTGACGTGCGTCGAAGGTCACGACTTCCTGCGCGTCACGGGCCGTCCCGGCGGCAAGGGCCTGGGCGGCGGCATCGTCCGGACTCATCTCGACCATCGCATCGCCATGGCGTTTCTCGTCATGGGCCTTGCCGCGCAAAGGCCCGTCGCGGTCGACGACCGGGCGATGATCGCCACCAGCTTTCCCGAATTCATGGACCTGATGGCGTCGCTGGGCGCGGAAATCGAATGACCGGCTCGATGGACCAGCCTCTTGTCATCGCGATCGACGGGCCGGCGGCTTCGGGCAAGGGCACGCTCGCGCGGCGCCTGGCGGAACATTACGGATTGCCGCATCTCGATACGGGCTTGACCTACCGCGCTGTCGCGCGCGCATTGTTGATCGAGGATCTGTCGCTCGACGACGAGAACCTCGCCCAACAGGTCGCCGAAGCGCTTGACCTTGGCGCGCTCGATCGCGACCGCCTGTCGGAATACGGCGTCGGCGAGGCCGCCTCACGCGTCGCGGTGATGCCGGCGGTGCGCCGCGCGCTCGTCGCCAAGCAACGCGCCTTCGCCGCGACGCCACCCGGCGCCGTGCTCGACGGCCGCGATATCGGCACGGTCGTCTGCCCGGATGCGGATGTGAAGCTCTATGTGACCGCCAGTCCGGAGGCCCGCGCGCTGCGCCGCCACCAGGATGCGCCGGAGGTCTCCTATGACGACGTCCTGGCCGATATCGCCCGGCGCGACGCGCGCGATATGGGTCGCACCGATTCGCCCTTGAAGCCCGCCGCCGACGCGCACTTGCTTGACACGACGCAAATGGATATAGAAGCGGCCTTCCAGGCGGCGAAATCCCTGATCGACGATCGGCTCGCTTCCCGGATGAAGTCCTAAGATCGGACGGCCTGCCTCGCGACCTCGGATGTTGCGATCGCGGGCATTCGGTTTTTTGATACGAACCGGCCGCGTCGCGTCCTGCGCCGAACTTTCGATCCGTGAGGGTCGATGCGACGAATAGGCCTTGATCAACACCAACCCCGGCGCCGCTCGAGGCCATGCCCGAGTTTCCAGGAGCTTAAATGTCAAACGCAAACCCCACCCGTGACGATTTCGCCAGCCTTCTCGAAGAATCCTTTTCCGAGAACCATTCGGCCGAAGGTTCCGTCGTCAAGGGTCTCGTCACGGCTATCGAAAAGGACATGGCCATCATCGACGTCGGCCTGAAGGTCGAAGGTCGTGTCCCGCTGAAGGAATTCGGCGCCAAGGCCAAGGACGGCCAGCTCAAGGTCGGCGACGAAGTCGAAGTCTATGTCGAGCGTATCGAAAACGCGCTGGGCGAAGCCATGCTCAGCCGAGACAAGGCGCGCCGCGAGGAAAGCTGGGTCAAGCTCGAAGCCAAGTTCGAGGCCGGCGAGCGCGTCGAAGGCATCATCTTCAATCAGGTCAAGGGCGGCTTCACGGTCGATCTCGACGGCGCCGTGGCGTTCCTGCCGCGCAGCCAGGTCGACATTCGCCCGATCCGCGACGTCACCCCGCTGATGCACAATCCGCAACCCTTCGAAATCCTCAAGATGGACAAGCGCCGCGGCAACATCGTCGTCTCGCGCCGCACCGTGCTCGAAGAGAGCCGCGCCGAACAGCGTTCAGAAATCGTCCAGAACCTCGAAGAGGGTCAGGTCGTCGAGGGCGTCGTCAAGAACATCACCGACTACGGCGCGTTCGTGGACCTCGGCGGCATCGACGGCCTGCTGCACGTCACCGACATGGCCTGGCGCCGCGTCAACCACCCGACGGAAATCCTGTCGATCGGCCAGACCGTCAAGGTCCAGATCATCCGCATCAACCAGGAAACCCACCGCATCTCGCTCGGCATGAAGCAGCTCGAGGCTGATCCGTGGGAAGGCATCGGCACGCGTTACCCGATCGGCAAGCGCGTCACCGGCAAGGTCACGAACATCACCGACTACGGTGCGTTCGTCGAGCTGGAGCCGGGCATCGAAGGCCTCATCCACGTTTCCGAGATGTCCTGGACCAAGAAGAACGTCCACCCCGGCAAGATCCTGTCGACGACGCAGGAAGTCGACGTGGTCGTGCTTGAAGTCGACCCGCAGAAGCGCCGCATCTCGCTCGGCCTCAAGCAGACGCTCGAGAATCCGTGGGAAGTCTTCGCCCGCACCTACCCGTCCGGCTCGCTCGTCGAGGGCGAGGTCAAGAACAAGACCGAGTTCGGCCTGTTCATCGGTCTCGAAGGCGATGTCGACGGCATGGTTCACCTCTCCGACCTCGACTGGACGCGTCCGGGCGAACAGGTCATCGAGGAGTACAACCGCGGCGACATGGTGCAGGCGCAGGTTCTCGACGTCGACATCGAGAAGGAGCGCATCTCGCTCGGCATCAAGCAGCTCGGCAAGGATGCGATCGGCGACGCCGCCGCTTCCGGCGAACTGCGCAAGGGCGTGATCGTCACCTGTGAAGTCACCGCCATCAAGGACGGCGGCATCGAGGTCAACCTCGTCGACCACGACATCGAGAGCTTCGTGAAGCGCTCGGACCTGTCGCGCGACCGCGACGAGCAGCGCCCCGAGCGTTTCTCGGTCGGCCAGAAGGTCGATGCGCGCGTCACGCAGTTCGACAAGAAGACCCGCCGCCTGTCCGTCTCCATCAAGGCGCTCGAAATCGCCGAAGAGAAGGAAGCGGTCGCCCAGTACGGCTCGACCGACTCCGGTGCCTCGCTCGGCGACATTCTCGGCGCTGCGCTGAAGAAGCAGAACACCGACAACTAGGCTTCGAGCCTAGTTGAGAATATCAGCCCCGCCGGAGCGATCCGGCGGGGTTTTTCATGTATGCGTATCGTCCAAAAGATGCCTGTAGTCAGTGGCGCCGTGGATTATGCGAATGATCCGGACATCCGTCGCATCGACCCTGTAGAGTATGAGATAATTCCCATGGACGCGGCGGCGGATGCCTTGCCGCTCATAGCGGGTCACATGCTGGAAACGCTCGGTCAGATTCGCCAGCCCGAAGCAAGCGGATCAAAGTTCCGCAACGAAGCTCAGCGCCCGATCCGGATTGGAGCGCGCGATCCAGAGGCCGATCTGTCTGATATCCGCTTTGGCCGTCGACGAGATGACGACCTTCACGAGTGAGAAGCGGTCATTGCCCGGATGTCGGATTCCAGTTCGTCGAATACGTCTTCCGCGTCGTGAACGCGTCCGGCATCGATGTCGGCCAGCCCCTCCGCGACCATGGCATCAAGCGCCGCCAGCTTCGCTTGCCGCTCTTCCAGCAAGCGCAGCCCGTCACGCAGCACTTCGCTTTTCGAGTTGTAGCGCCCGCTGCTGACGAGCTTCGAAACGAACGCCTCGAGATGCGGTCCAAGTTCGGCACTGATCGCCATGTCATGCTCCGATCCAATAACTGTTATTAACATGCCGCATCGCTTGCTTCCGTTCAAGTGCGCCTCCTCGCCATTTTCGGAACCGCGCCCCGCCTTCGACGTTAGCCATGCAGGACGGCAGTAGCCCGTCACCAAGGTGCAGAACGAGGAAGGAATTCGCCATGAATTGGAATCAGATCGAAGGCAATTGGGAACAGTTCAAGGGCAAGGCCCAGCAGCAATGGGGCAAGCTTACCAATGACGATCTCGATGTGATCAAGGGCAACCGCAAGGAACTGGCCGGAAAGCTTCAGGCTCATTACGGCAAGTCCGAGGAAGAAGCCGAGCGCGAAATCGACGACTGGTCGTCGCGCAACTGACTTTTCCTTTCGGCAAGATTCGACGACTGGCCCGCTCGCGTACCTGAGCGGACTCGGTCCGGCAGAAGGCCTCGCTTTCGAGCGGGGCCTTTTCACGCCTGGTCCAGCGATGCCCGGTTGGCAGGCGCGGCCTGCGGCGGTTAGTTTTACCCGAACCGCAAGCCGAGGCCTTTCATGAAGACCATTTTTTCCCCACGTCACAGCGGCCATTCCGGCAATCTCGAACTGATCGACGGCGCGATCGTGCCGGCCTTCGAGATGCCGTCGCGGGCCGAGTTCATCAAGGCGCGGATCAAGGAGGTTCGTCTTGGTTCGATATCGAGGCCGAACGACCACGATCTGGTGACGGCGAAGAAGGTTCACAGGCCAGCCTTCATCGATTTCCTGCCGCAGGCTTACCCAGAATGGGAAAAGACCGGCCGGTCCGGCACCGCCATGCCTTTCACATGGCCGACACGCGGCCTGCGCGGCGATGTCGAGCCGAAGACCATCGACGCCCGCCTCGGCTTCTATTCCTTCGATGGCGGCGCGACCTTCGTCAAAGGGACGTGGGACGCGGTCAAGTCTTCACATGATACGGCGCTGACGGCGGCGGGCCTGGTTCAGGCCGGCGACCGGGCCGCCTTCGCGCTCTGCCGCCCGCCCGGCCATCATGCCGGCTCGAATTTCATGGGCGGCTATTGCTTCATCAACAACGCCGCTGTCGCCGCGCAATGGTTCCTCGACCAGGGCGCGAAACGCGTTTCGATCCTCGATGTCGACTATCACCACGGCAACGGCACGCAGGAAATCTTCTATGCCCGCGCCGATGTGCAGGTCATCAATCTCCACGCCGATCCGCTGGTCGAATACCCGTTCTTCCTCGGTCACGCCGACGAGACGGGTGAGGGCGCAGGCGAAGGCTTCAATCACAATTTCCCGATGCCCTTCGGCACGACATACGACCAATGGGCCGAGGCGCTGGAAGAAGCCTGTCGCCGGCTCGCGGCCTATGCGCCGGACGTAGTCATCGTCTCGCTTGGCGTCGACACGTTCGAAAAGGACCCGATCTCGAAATTCAGTCTGACCACCGGAGATTACCCGAAGATCGGCCGCCGCATCGCGGCTCTCGGCCTGCCGACGCTCTTCGTGATGGAGGGCGGCTACGCCGTCGCCGAAATCGCCATCAACGCCGTCGGCGTTTTGCAGGGGTTCGAGGGCGGCGGTTAAGCCGCGGGCCGCGTCCAGCTTGGAAACGGGTCGGGCAGTCCTTTCCAGAGGTCGGGCATGAAGATCGGAGCGTCGACGAGGCAGGCATCGAGCTCGGCCTTGATGCGCACCTCGTTCATCGGATGAATGCCGATGAATACGATCTCCTGCCGGCGGTCGCCCCAGACGGGGTCGAGATAATCGGCCATGGCGGCGTGCCAGTCGGGATCGTTCGGCCACCGCGCCTTGGGCACTGCCGCCCACCACCAGCCCCGCTTTTGCGTGCGCACCAGAGCGCCGGCCTGGCTGATCTCGCCGACGAAATCGGGCCGCGTCGCCAGCCAGAAAAATCCCTTGGCGCGGATCACGCCCGGCCATTCACGATTGACGAATTCCTTCAGTTTCGTCGGCTGAAACGGTCGCCGCGCACGATAGACGAAGGAGCGCACGCCATATTCCTCGGTTTCCGGGACATGGTCGGCAAAGCCGTTCAGTTCCTTGAACCAGAGCGGATGCGTTTCGGCCTTGGCGAAATCGAACCGGCCGGTGTCGAAGATGTCGCCGAAGTCGACGCGCGCGAAATCCGTTTCGATCACATGTGCATCGGGGTTCAACGCGCGGATGATGCTGCGCGCCATGTCCAGTTCGCCGACCGGGGCGCTGCCGATCTTGTTGAGCACGATCGTATTGGCGAATTCGATCTGCTCGACCAGCAGGTCGACCAGCGTGCGATCGTCGCCCGCGCCGGCCGTCTCGCCGCGGTCGCGCAGGAAATCGGAGGACGAATAGTCCTTCAGGAGATTGGTGGCATCGACCACGGTCACCATCGTGTCGAGCCGCGCGATGTCGGAAAGGCTTTTCCCTGCCTCGTCGCGAAACTCGAAGGTCGCGGCGACCGGCAGCGGCTCGGAAATTCCGGTCGATTCGATCACCAGATGGTCGAACCGGCCTTCCCCCGCGAGCCGTCGCACTTCGGCCAGGAGATCGTCGCGCAGCGTGCAGCAGATGCAGCCATTGGTCATCTCGATCAGCTTTTCGTCGGTGCGCGACAGGTCCGCGCCGCCGTCGCGCACCAGCGCGGCATCGATGTTCACCTCGCTCATGTCGTTGACGATGACGGCGACGCGCCGGACCTCGCGATTGTTGAGGACGTGATTGAGAAGCGTCGTCTTGCCGGCGCCGAGAAAGCCGGAAAGCACGGTGACGGGCAGGCGTGGATCGTGGGCCAAGGCAGGCTCCATGTTATAATGTAACGATAAGAATCAAGAAAGAGGGGGCGGGCCATCGGTCCGCCCCCGCTCGCAGAGACGCACAGACTCAGCTTTCGCCGAGACAGGTCGTCAGGGAGGTCGTGAGGTTGTCGATCAGCTCGAAATAAAGCTCCTCTCCGTCATCCAGATCGGCGCCCAGCGGGTCGAGCACGCCGGCTTTTGCCTCGGTGCCCTCGGTGATGACGGAAACGAGCCGCGGCTCGAACTGCGGTTCGGAGAAGACGCAGGTCGCGCCGAGTTCGCGCACGCGCTCCTGGATTTCCGTAAGGCGCTGCGCGCCTGGCATCACGTCCGGATTCACGGTGATCGATCCGGCGGCCTCGATGCCAAAACGCCTCTCGTAATACTGATAGGCGTCGTGAAAGACGACGAATCCGCGATTGTCGACGGCGTCGATCGCGGCCTGCGTCTCGGTCAGCAGTACGTCCAGCCGTTCCGTCGTCGCTGCGGCATTTGCCGCGTAGGTCTGTGCATTGTCCGGGTCGGCCGCGCTCAAAGCCGCCTCGATGTCGCGAACCATGATTTTGGCATTTTCCGGATCGAGCCAGAAATGCATGTCATAAGCGCCGTCTGCATGGTTCTCGTGACTGGTCTCGCTCTCATGCGCATGGTCGTGCGAGGCTTCTGCCGTCTCGGCCTCGCCGTCCTCATGCTCATCAGTGTGGCCGTGATCATGCTCGCTTTCGGCTGCCGTGTCTTCCTGCTCGTGGGCGTGATCGTGTCCGCCATCGGCCTCCGCTTCATGCTCGTGGCTCTCGAACGGGCCGCCTTCGCGATAGCCAAGCCGTGTCAATCCGTCCGCTTCGCCAAGCTCGACGACCGTCGCATTGCCGGCCAGCGTGTCGAGCGCACCGTCGAGGAACATTTCCAGGTCGTGGCCGACCCAGAAGATCACCGAGGCATTTTCCAGCATCTGCGCTTCGGAGGGGCGCATCGAATAGGCGTGCGGGGAACCCGCGCCGGAAACGAGCAGCGACGGCGCGCCGACATCGCCCATCACGGCGGCCACCAGCGAATGAACGGGCTTGATCGAGGCGACCACGCCGTCGAACGCCGCCGCCGGTCCCGCCGACAAGATCGTCAAGGCGGTCCCGGCAAAAAGGGCTGTGCGAAGTCTCGTCATGCGGGATGCTCCTCGTTTTGTTATGATATTACATTCATTGCGTAACGCTATAACGTCAGATATAGCGGACTGGCAACCCTTCCCGGACGAAAAACGCCAAAGATATGCCAATGCTGAAGACGATCGACAAGACGGGCGATCCCCTGGTGCGGATGACCGGCGCCGGCGTCCATCGTGCCGGCCGCTGGCTGGTGCGTGGCATCGACATGGAAATCAGCCCCAGCGAGATCGTCACGCTCATCGGTCCGAACGGCTCGGGCAAGAGCACCACGGCCAAGGCCGCCATCGGCATCCTGAAGCCGCAGGAAGGCGAGGTTTCGCGTAAGTCCGGCCTCAAGGTCGGCTATGTGCCGCAGCGGCTGTCTATCGACTGGACGCTGCCGCTGACGGTGGAGCGCCTGATGAAGCTCACCGGCAGCCCTTCCGCGACGCAGATTGCAGAAGCGCTGGAGGCGACCGGCGTCGTCCATCTTGCGAAAGCCGAGGTGCAGACGCTTTCCGGCGGCGAATTCCAGCGCGCGCTTCTCGCCCGCGCCATGGTGCGCAAACCCGATCTTCTGGTCCTCGACGAGCCGGTGCAAGGCGTCGACTTTTCCGGCGAGGTCGCGCTCTACCAGCTCATCCGCGATATTCGCGACCGCACGGGATGCGGCATCCTCCTGATCTCGCACGATCTGCATGTCGTCATGGCCGACACCGATACGGTCATTTGCCTCAACGGCCATGTCTGCTGTCGCGGCACGCCTCAAAATGTCGTGGCGAGCCCGGAATATATGAAGCTCTTCGGCGCGCGCGCCGCCGAAACGCTGGCGATCTACCGCCACCGCCACGATCACACCCATCTGGCGGACGGCCGTGTCCTCCATGGCGACGGCACGGTCACCGATCATTGCCATCCGGGCGATGGCCATCATGATCATGCGCACGACCATTCCCATGACCGGTCCAACGGACATCGCGATGCTTGACGGTTTTTTCACCCGCGCCCTCATCGCCGGCATTGGCCTTGCGCTGACGGTCGGCCCGCTCGGCTGCTTCATCGTCTGGCGCCGCATGGCCTATTTCGGCGACACGATGGCCCATTCGGCCTTGCTCGGGGTAGCGCTCGCCTTCCTGTTCCAGATCAATCTGATGGCGGGCGTCTTCCTCGTCGCTTCGCTTGTCTCCGTCGCGCTTTTGCTGCTGCAAAGGCGCGGCGCGCTGTCCACCGACGCGCTGCTCGGCATCCTGTCGCATTCGACGCTGGCGCTCGGTCTCGTCATGGTCGCCTTCATGAGCTGGGTGCGCGTCGATTTGATGGGCTTTCTCTTCGGCGACATTCTGGCCGTCTCGCGCACCGACATCGCCTTCGTCTATGGCGGCGGTGCGGTCGTTCTCGCCGCAATGGCGTGGCTGTGGAAACCGCTTCTGGCCGCGACGGTCAATGAGGAACTGGCGGAAGCCGAGGGCATGGCGCCCGAACGCTCGCGCTTCGTGTTCATGCTTCTGATGGCGCTCGTCATCGCGATCGCGATGAAGATCGTCGGCATTTTGCTGATCACCTCGCTGCTGATCATCCCGGCCGCGACCGCGCGACGCTTTTCCTCGACGCCGGAGCGTATGGCATTGTTCGCGTCGTTGATCGGCGTCGTCGCGGTCGTCGGCGGCCTTTACGGGTCGCTTCATTTCGACACGCCATCCGGTCCCTCGATCGTCGTCGCTGCGCTGGTCCTGTTTCTGCTCAGCCTGTTGTCCTTCAACCGCCGCCCGGCAGGAGCCCTGCAATGAGTTCGCAGCACGATCTCACCAAGAACCAGGAAATGGTGCTGGGTGCGCTGTCGGCGGCCGATGGGCCGCTGTCGGCCTATACGATCCTCGATCGCCTGCGTGACCGGGGTTTCCGCGCCCCCTTGCAGGTCTATCGTGCGCTGGACAAATTGCTCGATTACGGGCTGATCCACCGGCTGGAATCGATCAATTCCTTCGTCGCCTGCGCCCATCCGCAATGCCACGGCCATGGCAGCATCGCCTTTGCGATCTGCGAGCAATGCGGACAGGTCGAGGAGTTTTCCGACGCCACGGTCCAGAAACGCCTGTCCGACCGGTCGCGCGAACACGGCTTCAAGCCGTCCAAGACCGTGATCGAGATCCGCGGCACCTGCGCCGCCTGCCTTGCGGCCTGAGGGCGCTTTCCTACCCGCTGCGTGAGACCTTCTTCGCCCTTCGCTTGCGCCCGTAGAGTTCCAGCCGGTGATGCACGATGTCGTAACCGAGTTCGCGCGCGATCTCCTGCTGCAATTCCTCGATCCGCTCGGAATGGAATTCGATCACGTCGCCCGTATCGAGATCGATCAGATGGTCGTGATGTTCGACACCCGCCGGCTCGAAGCGCGACGGCCCGCCCTCGAAGGCATGGCGGTGGATCGCGCCGACCCCTTCGAGCAGTTTCATCGTCCGGTAGACGGTCGACAGTGAAATTCCCGAATCGATCGCGACCGCGCGCTTGAAGATCTCAAGCGCGTCCGGGTGGTCGCCTGCCTCGGCCAGGATCGACAGGATCACCTTGCGCGGCCGCGTGATCCGCACGCCAGCCTTGCGCAATTCACCTTCATAGTCGGGTCGGATCGGCAGCGTCTCGTTCATGCCCCTGATTATGCGGTAGTTGGGAATGCGATGCAAAGACGACCTTTCGCAACTGGCATGTTTAGTTGCAAACGATTTGCAATTGCATTGACGTCCGGTTCGCCTGACGCTACGTATGGTGAATAGCAATCTGACCGGAGCCATTCATGACCGTCCTGCGCCGCCTCATCCTTGCCGTGGGGTTCATCGCCGCCACGGCCCCCGCCTACGCTCAGAATGACCGGTTCAAGGTCGTGACGACCTTCACCGTCATTGCCGACATGGCGCGCAACGTCGCCGGCGACGCCGCGGTGGTGGAATCGATCACCCGTCCCGGAGCGGAAATCCATGAATACCAGCCGACGCCGCGCGATCTGGTCCGCGCACAGGATGCCGACCTGATCTTGTGGAACGGGCTCAATCTCGAACTCTGGTTCGAACGTTTTCTCGCCAATCTGTCGGAGGTGCCGAGCGTCGTCGTGACGGAGGGCATCGAGCCGATGGGCATCGGCGACGGCCCCTATGAGGGCCAGCCCAACCCCCATGCCTGGATGTCGCACGGCGATGCGCTGATCTATATCGACAACATTGCCGCCGCCTTTTCCGAGCACGATCCGGACAATACGCAGACCTATCGCGCCAACGCGGACGCATACAAGGCCAGGATCGAGGCGATGGCAGCGCCGATGCGCGAGGCGCTTGCCGGGATTCCCGAGGAACATCGCTGGCTCGTCACCAGCGAAGGTGCGTTTTCCTATCTCGCCCGCGATCTCGGCCTGAAGGAACTCTATCTGTGGCCGATCAATGCCGACGCCCAGGGCACGCCGCAGCAGATCCGCGGCGTCATCGATGCGATGCGCGAAAATTCCATTCCCGCGATCTTCTCCGAAAGCACGGTCTCGTCCGCTCCGGCCGAGCAGGTCGCCCGCGAGACGGGCGCGGCCTATGGCGGCGTCCTCTATGTCGATTCCCTGTCGGAGGAGGGCGGCCCGGTGCCGACCTATCTCGACCTTTTGCGCGTCACCACGGAAACGATCGTCAAGGGCCTGTCGGAATGAACGTCGAAGGCCGAAAAACCGTCGCCGCCGCGCTCGACGGATTGTCCGTCTCGAGCGTGACGGTCACCTATCGCAACGGCCAGACGGCCCTGCGCGATGCGTCCTTCTCCATCCCGCGCGGCACCATCACCGCGCTGGTCGGCGTCAACGGCTCCGGCAAGTCCACCCTGTTCAAGGCGATCATGGGCTTCGTCCCGTCAGGGTCCGGCAGCGTCACCATCATGGGCGAACCTGCCGGTCGTGCCCTCAAGCGCAACATCGTCGCCTATGTTCCGCAGGCCGAGGAGGTTGACTGGAACTTCCCAGTCCTCGTCGAGGATGTCGTCATGATGGGCCGCTACGGCCATATGGGCTTCCTGCGCATCGCGTCCGCCGAAGACCGGCGCATGGTCGACGCCGCGCTCGAGCGCGTCGGCATGGCGTCCTATCGCAAACGCCAGATCGGCGAACTCTCCGGCGGCCAGAAGAAGCGTGTCTTCCTGGCCCGCGCCCTGGCGCAGGAAGGCCAGGTGATCCTGCTCGATGAACCCTTCACCGGCGTCGACGTCACCACCGAGGAAGCGATCATCAGGCTGTTGCAGGAATTGCGCACCGAGGGCCGCATCATGCTGGTTTCGACCCACAATCTCGGCTCCGTGCCCGAATATTGCGACCGCGCCGTGCTTTTGAACAAGACCGTGCTCGCCGCAGGCCCGACCGACGAGGTCTTCACCCACGAGAACCTGCAAAAGGCGTTCGGCGGCGTGCTGCGCCACTTCACCCTCGGCGGCTCCGACCTCCACGACGATGCCGACGCGCGCAGCGTCACCGTCCTGACCGACGACGAACGCCCCTTCGTGCTTTATGGCGACGAGGCGAAGAAGATGCGTGGGGCTGACGAATGATCGAGGCGATCATCGAACCCTTCACCTATTCCTACATCTTCAACGCCATGTGGGTGAGCGCGCTCGTCGGCGGCACCTGCGCCTTCCTGTCGGCCTATCTGATGCTCAAAGGCTGGTCGCTGATCGGCGATGCGCTTTCCCATGCCATCGTCCCCGGCGTCGCCGGCGCCTACATGCTCGGCCTGCCCTTCGCCGCAGGCGCGTTCCTCTCGGGCGGCCTCGCCGCCGGCGCCATGCTGTTCCTGTCCGCCCAGACGAAACTCCGGCAGGACGCGGTGATCGGCCTGATCTTCACCTCCTTTTTCGGCCTCGGCCTCTTCATGGTCTCGCTGTCGCCGACATCGGTCTCGATCCAGACGATCGTCCTCGGCAACATCCTCGCCATCACGCCGGCCGACACGCTTCAACTGGTCTTGATATCCGGCATCTCGCTCGCGATCCTCATCGCCAAATGGCGCGACCTGATGGTCGTCTTCTTCGACGAGAATCACGCCCGCTCGATCGGCCTTCGCCCGAACGTCCTGAAGACCGTCTTCTTTACCCTGCTCGCGGCCTCGACGGTTGCTGCGCTCCAGACGGTCGGCGCCTTCCTCGTCATCGCCATGGTCGTCACGCCGGGCGCGACCGCCTATCTCCTGACAGACCGCTTTCCGCGCCTGATCGTGATCGCCGTCGCCATCGGTTCGCTGACGAGCTTCATCGGCGCCTATGCGAGCTTTCATCTCGACGGCGCGACGGGCGGCGTCATCGTCGTCTTGCAGATGCTGGTCTTCATCGCGGCTTTCCTGTTCGCACCGAAACATGGGCTGCTCGCCGGGCGGCGCGCGGCGCGCATCGAACGGGGGCTCGCCGGATGATCGACACGCTTTTGATGCCGCTCCAGTTCCCCTTCATGATCCAGGCGATGGTGATCGCGGTTCTGGTGGCGCTGCCGATGGGACTGCTGTCGCCCTATCTGGTGCTGAAAGGCTGGTCGTTGATGGGCGACGCCATCAGCCATGCGGTGCTGCCCGGCATCGTCCTCGCCTATGTGGCCGGCCTGCCGCTCGCGCTCGGAGCCTTCGCAGCCGGCCTCTTCTGCGCCATCGCAACCGGCTTCCTGAAGGACAATTCGCGCATCAAGGAAGACACCGCCATGGGCGTCGTCTTCTCCGGCATGTTCGGCCTCGGCCTGGTCATGTTCGTTGCCGTCGAGACCAGCGTGCATCTGAACCACATCCTGTTCGGCGACGTGCTGGGCACCACATGGCGCGACATCGCCGAAACAGGCGTCATTGCGGCGGCAACGGTCGTGGCGCTGGTGATCTTCGGCCGCGACCTGATGCTGTTCTCCTTCGATCCCGGCCACGCGCGCACGGTCGGCCTCAAGGTCCGCCTCCTGCATTACGGCCTCCTGACGATGCTCTCGCTCACCATCGTCGGCGGCTTGCAGGCTGTCGGAATCATCCTCGCCATCGCCGTCCTCATCGCGCCAGGCGCGACGGCGTTCCTGCTCACGCGCACATTCCGGTCGATGGTCGTCGTGAGCGCCATCGTCGCGGTTCTCTCGGCCGCGACCGGCATCTATCTGTCTTTCTTCATCGATTCCGCGCCAGCTCCGACGATCGTGCTCGTCATGTCGGCGGTCTTCGTCCTCGCCTTCGCCTGGTCACAGATGCGCGACGCCCGGTCGCGTCAGCTCATCGAGGCGAAGAACGCTCCATAGGGTCCAAGCCTGATCTCGCCCTTCTCGTATTGCCCCGCAAAACCATGCTCGTCGAGCGCCGCGAGCTTTAGGTCCTCGACCGCCAGCGACACCCAGCCCGAACCGAGATTGAACGCGCACAGCATCCGCTCCTCCGCGTCGCGTCGCTCGAACACCAGCGCATCACCCTCGGCCACGAGGAAAGTGATCGATCCCTTCACCAGCGCCTTGTGCTTATGCCGGAAGGCGAGGAACCGGCGATAGTGTTCGAGCACCGAATCCGGTCTGCCGACCTGCGCCGACACCGACATCGGCCCATGCGTCGGCGAGACCGGAAGCCATGGCACGGCCTCGGAAAATCCCGATGCATGGTCGCCTTCTTCCCAGACCATCGGCGTGCGACAGCCGTCCCGCCCGCGATATTCGGGCCAGAAGCGAATGCCGTAGGGATCGCGCAGATCCTCGAAGGCGAGTTCGGCCTCCGGCAGGCCCAGTTCCTCGCCCTGATAGAGGCAGACCGAGCCGCGCAGCGAGAACAGGAGCGCCGAGATCACCTTGATATAGGCCACCGGGTCCGCCTCGCCCTCGCCCCAGCGCGAAGCGTGCCGCATCACGTCATGGTTGGAGAACGCCCAGCACGACCAGCCGGTGCGCGCCACGGTCTCGAATTCCTCCAGCACACGGCGCACGCGCGGCGCGGTGATCTTCATCGGCTGGAGGAAGTCGAACGCGTAGCACATGTGAACACGCTCGTTGCCGGCCGTATAGGCGGCGACGATGTCGAGTCCGCGCTGCGCGTCGCCCACCTCGCCGACCGCCGTCGTGCCGGGATATTCGTCGAGCAGCGCCCGGAAGCGCCGCAGGAATTCCAGGTTCTCCGGCTGGCTCTTGTCGTAGAGATGGTCCTGATAATTGTACGGGTTCACCGAGGGGGCGATGGAATCGTTGCGATGGTCCTCGTGCAGCGGCGGATTGTCCTCCAGCGCTTGCGAATGGAAGTAGAAATTGATGACGTCGAGCCGGTAGCCGTCGACCCCGCGCTCCAGCCAGAAGCGCACGATGTCGAGCAGTTCGTCCTGCACGTCCGGATGGTGGAAGTTCAGGTCCGGCTGCTCGGCAAGGAAATTGTGCAAATAGTATTGTCGGCGCGGCGAGTCCCACTGCCAGGCCGAGCCGCCGAACATCGACAGCCAGTTGTTGGGCGGCGTGCCGTCCGGCTTCGGGTCGGCCCAGACGAACCAGTCCGCCTTGGGATTGGTCCTGTTGACCCGGCTTTCCAGGAACCACGCATGTTCGAGCGCGGTGTGCGACAGCACGAGGTCGATCATCACCTTCATGCCCAGGCGATGCGCCTCGGCGACCAGCGCGTCGAAATCGTCGAGCGTGCCGAACATCGGGTCGACGTCGCGATAGTCCGAGATGTCGTAGCCGAAATCGCGCATCGGGGATTTGAAGAAGGGCGAGATCCAGATCGCGTCGACGCCGAGCGAGGCGACATGCGGCAGCCGGCGCACGATGCCGGCCAGATCGCCGATCCCATCGCCGTTCGAATCCTGGAAGGAGCGCGGATAGATCTGGTAGATCACCGCGCCGCGCCACCAGTCGGCGTCGGGCGCACCGGCCTGCGCGGGCGAGGGGTGAGCGAGGCTCGCTCTCACATCATCCATCTCGGGTTCCGTTGTTTGGGGCAGGACGAGGGCTCGATCGGGCGCGTTGGCAGAGCAGAGCTAACAAATGTGTGGTTTTGATAGCAACCCGTCCTCAATGGCAGGCGGTGAGAAAAAGGACCGGTCCGAGCGAGAAGAGCGTCGAGGCAAGCGCCGCCCACGCCGCCATCCACGCCGCCGTCTCCATGAACGGACGCAGCGTGATGCCCGATCCTCCCGCGGCCTTGCGGCGATCGGCAGCGATCCGCACCACCCACCATCCGGCACCAAACGAAACGACGAGCAGCCCCGCAAGAACTAGCCGCTGCACCGAGACAGGGCCGATAAATAACCGGTCCCACCCGAACGCGCAGCCGATGGAAAGCATCGCGTAAACTGCCACGAACGCCGCCGACCAGACGATGAAGCCGGCAAGCATCCACATCAGCCGGCTGGCGGGAACGCGTTCGGAAACAGTCATTGCCCGCCCCCCTGGATCGCGACGATCAGCGGTATGACCAGCACGAGTGCGATGCCGGCGACGCCGGTCAGGGCGGTGTAGTCGTGCCACAATTTGCCGATCCGCAGATCGAGGCTGCGCCGCGCGGAGACGAAGCCGTTCATGATCCGCCGGACGCCATAAAGAGCGAAGACGATGCCGAGCGCGGAGTGCAGCGCCGTATAGGCGAGCGTCACGAAGGCCGTCGCCGCGTAGGCGTGACTGGTCGGCTCCGGCAGGGCCGTGTTGATCAGATACAAAAGCAGTCCCACCGCGACGACATGCGCGCCGGCAGAAGCGAGGAGAAGCGACAGGGCGCTGCCGCTTTCCCCCTTTGTGGCTGCCACCGCCATGCGTGAAAGGAGCGCCGCCCCGACAAGTGCGATCGCGGCCATCAGCGGCAGCACGAGGCCGGTTTCGACCAGTTCGGCGGGTGGCCATCCGGGCGCAACGAGCCAGAGAAAGAACACCGCGAAGATCAGCGAGGCGTAGAGCGTCCCGTTGCAGGCGAGCAGGAACACCATGCCCCACCATGAGGGCGGCCCGTCAGCCTCGTAATGCGGCGGCACGGAAAGATCGCCGCCGATGTCGAGGTCGCCATGGTCGTGCTTGAGACCGGTCACGTTCGTCCAGGCGAGGCAGAGCACAAGCGTCGCGCCAAGCGGGACGAGCGACAGCCAGTAGAACTTGAACAGCAGGCACAGCACGAAAAGGCCGATGGCGATCGCGGTGTAGAGCGGCAGGAAGGTCCGGTTCGGCAGGATGATCGTCTGGTCGGGCCGACCTGTCGTCATGTCGACGCCGAGCGTCTCCTGCCAGCCATTGCGGCTGAACCCGAGATAGCCGTTGCCGGCCGCGAGCTCGTTGCCGATCGCCTCGGGTTCCAGCATGTCGCCGCGCCGGTCGACGAGCGGAAGGGCGGCGAAATTATAGGAGGGCGGCGGGTTCGGTTGCGCCCATTCCAGCGTCCGCGCGCCCCATGGGTTGCGCCGGTAGGGTTTGCCGAAGCGAAATTGCAAAATGATGTCGACGAGGATCAGCGCGAAGCCCATGGTCAGGATGAACCCGCCGATCGAGGACAAAAGGTTCAGCCAGTCCCAGCCGACGCCCGACGGGTAGGTGTGGACGCGCCGCGGCATTCCGCGCAGGCCGGTCAGGTGCATCATGAAGAAGGTCATGTTGAAGCCGACGAAGATCAGCCAGAAGGCCGGCACCGAAATCTTGTGCATGGTCAGCCGCCCCGTCACATGCGGCAGCCAGTAATAGGCGGCTGCCAGCATCGGGAAGACGAAGCCGCCGACCAGCACGTAGTGCAGATGCGCGACGACGAAATAGCTGTCGTGAACCTGCCAGTTGAACGGCACCATGGCGAGCATCACGCCGGTCAGTCCGCCGAGCACGAAGACGAACAGGAAACCGAAGATGTAGAGCATCGGCACGTCGAAGCGCGGTCGTCCATGCGCGAGCGTCGCGAGCCACGCGAAGATCTGCACCGCGGTCGGGATCGCCACCAGCGCGCTTGCCGCCGAGAAGAAGGCCAGCGCCAGATGCGGGATGCCGACGGTGAACATGTGGTGGACCCAGAGCCCGAACGACAGGAACGCAACCGCGACGATCGCGACGATGACCGCCCGGTAACCCATCAGTTCGCGCTGCGCGAAGACCGGGATGATGGTCGACACCGCGCCTGCCGCCGGCAGGAAGATGATGTAGACCTCGGGATGGCCGAACAGCCAGAAAAGATGCTGCCACAGAAGCGAATCCCCGCCCCGCGTCGGGTCGAAGAAGGGCAGGTCGAAGGCGCGTTCGAGTTCGAGCAGGATCGAGCCGAGGATCAGCGGCGGAAAGCCGATCAGCATCATTCCGGCGGTGACCAGCAGATACCAGGCGAAGATAGGCATCCGGTCGAGCGACATGCCCGGAGCGCGCATTTTCAGGATAGTCACCGTGATCTCGACGGCCGCCGCGATGGCCGAGATCTCGACGAAGGTGATGCCGAGCAGCCAGACATCGGCGTTGATGCCCGGTGTGTAGGCCGACGACGAGAGCGGCGTATACATGAACCAGCCCGAATCGGGGGCGACGCCGAAAAGCATCGCGACGATCAGGATCGAGCCGCCGAAAATGTAGCAATAGAAGCCGAGCGCGGTCAGGCGCGGGAAGGCGAGATCGCGCGCGCCGAGCAGTTTGGGCAACAGATAGATCGCGAACCCCTCGAACATCGGGATCGCGAAAAGGAACATCATCACCGTTCCGTGCATGGTGAAGATCTGGTTGTAGACCTCCGGGCCGACGAAGGCCGTATCCGGCGTGGCGAGTTGCGCCCGGATCAGCATCGACAGGATGCCGCCGATCGAGAAGAACACGAAGGCGGCGATGATGAAGCGGCGGCCGAGGATCGTGTGGTTGACGGCGGCGAGCCGTTGCAGGCCGGGCGGCGTGTGCCAGATCGCGTCGAGTTCGCGGTGCAGCTTGATGGCGTTCGTCTCGTGCCCCTCGCTCATCGCGATGCCTCCGCGCGCGCTTCGGCGAGTGCGGCGTCATAATCTTCGGGCGCATGGGCGATAAGTGTGAATCGCATGGTCGTATGTCCATTGCCGCAGAATTCGGCGCAGACGCCGCGATAGGCGCCCGGCCGGTCGGCCTCGATCCGCAGGATGTTCTCGTGGCCGGGTATGGCGTCGATCTTGCCGCCAAGGCGCGGCACCCAGAAGGAATGGATCACGTCTTCGGTCGTCACCACGATGTCGACCGGCTGACCGGCGGGGATATGGAGCTCAGGCGTCGTCGCCTCGGTGTCGTCATAGCCGAAGCGCCAGTCCCATTGATGCGCCTGCGCATAGACGCGCAGCGGCGGGTCTTCGAGCGGGCGCGCGATCAGCCTTTCACCGAGAACGAAGGCGGCGGCGACGAGCCCGACCAGGACCACGCCGGGCATGACGAGCCCTCCGCCGATCAGCCACTGACTGACAGAAAAGCGCGCAAGCAGCGCCGGTCGGAACCAGGCGAGCGCGTAAAGCACGCCGACAAGGAGGAAGAGCGCCGCTGCACCCCAGAACATGATCCACCACAGCGTCGCAACCGCGCCTGCGGCCGGCCCCGCCGGGTCGAGCGTCGAAAGCGGGCCTGAACAGGCCGCCAGAAATGGCAGGGGCAGGAGTGCTGCAAGACGCCACTCGACACCGCGTGGCCGCGCGCTAGAATCGAGGCGTGCGCAACGGGGCGGGATCGTCTCCGTTGGGGATGAAACCGAGGGCAGGCAATGAACGAGACGCGCGACCGGGGCAATCCCGTCATCGAGGAAGTGATCGAAGAGGAGATCACCTCCACCGTCGCCATCGCCGGCCACCCGATCCATGCGATGAGCGTCCATTTTCCAATCGCGCTGGTTTTCGGCGTGCTGGGCTGTGACGTGTTTTATTGGTGGACGGGCGATCCGTTCTGGGTGCGCGTCGGCATCTGGGCGGCGGGCTTCGCCTTCTTCACCGGCATCGCGGCCGGCATCGTCGGCACGCTCGAACTCCTGCTGGTCGCCGGCATCCGGATGCGCGTGGCAAGCTGGACCCATGCCGTTGCCGCGGTGACGCTGATCGCCATCGCCGGCACCAATTGGGGACTGCGCCTGATCGACGAAAGTGCGATCCTGCCGCATGGCCTCCTGCTCTCGGTGCTTGCGAGCTTTTTCACCGGGCTTGCCGGCTGGCACGGTGGGAAACTGGTGTTCGATCACGGTGTCGGCCTCATCGTGACAGCCAGGGAATGAAGCCGCCGACGATCTCGCGCAGCGCGCCGGGGCGCATCCATTCGGCCGGCACCCAGTCGAAGTCGAGCCGCGGCTTGGCGAGCACCACGGCGAGAATCGCAAAGACGACCATCGTCGTGACGATGGTGACGGCGACGAAGCGCCAGGCCGGATACATCTCGCCCTTTTCGAACAGGCGGATGATGACGAGGCCGGTCAGGATGTGGATGAAGACCAGAACGCCGACAAACGCCATTTTCAGCGAGAACCACTCGACGAAGGTCGATTGCAGGAAGATCAGCCCGACGCCCGAGGCGACCGCCACGAAGGCGGCCGGCGAGATCAGCGAGACATAGGCGAAGCGCACCAATCCCTGGAGCCGGTAGAGTGCGTCGTCGTTCTCCATGCTGTGGCGCTGCGCATAAAGGCCGGGCAGGCAGATCAGTCCGGCGCACCAGATCGAGATTGCGGCCAGATGGACGAATTTCAGCCAGATCATCAGCGCGCTCTCGGCGCGGCGAATGGCTCGGCGCGGCCGAAGAGCTTCCAGGCGATGACGAGCGCCACGGCCATATAGGGCAGCGCCGCCGGCACCCACATCAGGAGCCCGGCCAGTTGCTGGTCGCCCAGCGGTGTCAGCCCATAGGGCAGCGTGGTCGTCGCATGGGCTTCATAAAGCGGTCGCGCGGCAAAGGTCAAAAGCGCGCCCAGCATCCCCATCTGGACGATCGAGCCGAGCAGGGCGCAAAGCGCCGGCCCGGCGCGAGCGGCGAAGATGCCCTGCCACATCGCGAAGGCCGAGAAGAACAGCGACAATTCCATCAGCCAGTAGACGGGTACGGAGGACAGCGCCCATTCATAGGGGACCGGCGCGTGCCAGACCCACATCAAAACCGTATGGGCTAGGAATGTCGCCGGCAGCGGCGTCCGGCCGAATCGCGTCGGTAAGGCGAGCGCCAGAAGCGGAGCCGCCACGGCCACGAGCAGCAGATGATGGGCGATGCGGACCGAGAACAAGGCCGAAGCGAGTGCGCAGACCGGCGAGACGAAGGCAATCAGCAGAACCAGAACGGCCAGTGCGCTGTAAGGCGACCGTGCCGCCTCGCGGGGGCTCAAGTGCGACATGGCGAATGCGCCGACGGCCATCATCGCGAAGACGGCGATCAGCAGCGGGTCGAAATTCCAGCTCGACGAAAGATCGCCGGGAAGTGGCGCCGGTCCACAATAGGGTGTCTGCGTCGTTTGCAATCTGCCTCTCCGGTCGTCCCACACGCTTACTCTATCGGATTTCGAGCGCCGCGACAGCCGTCCTCAGACGATCAGCTTCTGATAAAGGCCCCAGCGCCGCGTGATCTTTCCCTTCGGTAGCGCCAGCGCGATCAGCGCGATGCCGCTGAGAAGCGCAGAGGCGATCTCGGCGCCCGTCGCCTCGACGAAGACGAGCGATCCGATCAGGACCGCGCCGAGCGCGACATTGACGTAGCGCGCAGGCCGTCCTGTTTCGGCGAGCGCGATGACCGCGAAGGTGAGCGCCAGCGATCCGACGATATGATTGACATGGGCGATGCCGCCATCGGAGCCGAGCGACAACGGCGTGAACAGCAGCCACAGCGCGACGAGCAAGGTCAGAGCCAGGTTCCACGGCAGACCCATGCCGCCGCCGAAGACGGAACCGGCGATCTCTTTCGGCTCCAGTTCGAAGGGACGACGCTCTGAAGGCTGCGCTTCGCCCTCGTCCGTATCACCGGTGAAGAAGATGCGGATGACCGGCTCGCCCTTTTGCCATTTGCGATACAAGAACTCCGATGTCGCGACCAGTTCGTCGAGCGAATAGGGAATCTGAAGCAGCATCGCCGCCGCGCCGATCAGGCAGAGCGTGCAGAACGTTCCGATGACGATCGGCTGGATGATGATGAATCCGATCGAGACGATGCCGAGCGGCACGATCAGGATGCCGAAGGCGACCGTCACCCAAGGCATCGTCCGCCAGCGCCGTCGCGAGCCGACGAGGCCGATCACGATCTCGATCAGGTAGACGGCCGCGCCCATCCCGGCGTCGGGTATCGGAAAGGCTTCGGAGACGGTGGAGGTAACGATGTCCTCCGTCCCGTTCAGCCCCGCGCGCGTGCCGCCGAAGAACGGGTCCCACGCCGCGTCGATATGGCCGAGCTGATAGGCGGCGAGATAGCGCGAGAAATAGAGCCCGGCAAAGGCGAGCAGGATGATCGGCATCCGTTGCAGCCAGCTCGACGGATTGTAGCTCCAGCCCGGCGGCACGTCTGGGCCCGTCATCTGCGCGATCGGGCTGACGCCCGGCTCCGGGCGAACGCACAGCGCCAACGCCATGACGAGCGTGCCGACCAGCGTGCCGTTGAGATAGCCCGCCGCCGTCGGCGTCCAGAAGACGAGCGGGGCGAACAGAATCCACAGGCCGACGGCCGCGGCGGCGAAGCGCGCCATCGACAGCCGCCACGAAAGCGACAGGAGACCGAGCGCGAAGAGCAGGACGCCGGACGCCATGTCGCTCCAGCCGAGCCAGCTATCGGCATAGCCCATCGTCGCCGGCGAAAAGATCATCCAGGTGCCGAGCGCGGCATTCGCGAAATGTGCCCAGATGAAGCGCGAATGTTCGTCGCGGACCATCTCCTCGTGACGGGAGCGGATGTCCTCGGGGTCTTCGCCGCGCTCGTCGGCCGTCTTCAGCCAGTCCGGCGGCGTCAGCCCGTTCTTCTCGTACCAGCCGGCCGGATCGGCCTTCAGCTTGGCGACGATGGTCGACAGCGACGTGCGGATCGAATGGCGCGGCTCCCAGTCGAGCCGCTCCTTGGCGAGCGAAATGTCGAGCGCGTAGTGGTCCTCCGCCATGTCGATCATGAACGGGCGGATGAACGGCTTCTCGCCCTTGTCGATGTCGTCGGGAATGATCGGCTCGGCCTTGACCTCGGCGAATGCGCCGATCTTGGCGATCGGCTTCGGCACCGAAAAGGTCTCCCATTTCTCTTCGCCATGAATCAGCCGCCCGATCAGCGTCTGCAATTCGTCATAGGGCACGGCTTCCGCCTCGCCGGCGAGGATCACGCATTCCTCCGGCAACGCGTTGCGTTTGTCGGTGGCAAGCTTGAACAGCGCCATCATGTCGTCGCGGTGGATGAAGGACTGTCCGGCCTTCACGTCGCCGGAGTAAAGATGCGCCTTCATGTCGCGCTCGTAGATGCGCGCGATCTGGTGGGCGAGCGTCGGGACCGAACTCTCCTCGTCATAAAGACCGGCCAGGTGCAAAAGCAGGATCGGCATCGTTCCGCGCTCCTGCCGGATCACCTCCTCCGCCTTCGCCTTCGATTTCGGATAGGCCCATTTCGGCGCGATCGGCGTCTCCTCGTCGATCGTCCCGCCCGGCTCGCCGGCCTCATGCACCAGCATCGTGCCCGAATAGATGAAGCGCTCGACGGAAACGTCGCGCAGCGCGCGCATCAGATGTCGCGTGCCGTCGACATTGACCTTCTGGTAGAGCGGGTGATCTTCGCCGGAAAAATCGAAATAGGCGGCGAGATGGATGACGGCGGCGATGCTGTCGCCAAACTCCGCAGTCACTTTCCCGACCGCCTCGCGCGTCGAATCCTCCGACGTCAGGTCGACCTCGAAAAGCGGGCAGTCGGCTGTCTTGCCTTCGACGTCGAGCCCGACAACCCGGTACGAATCGGCCAGTTCCCGCGTCAGCGCGCTGCCGAGATTTCCCGCCGCGCCGGTGATCAGGACGACCGGTTTTGTCTCGTCTGCCATGAATGTGCGTTTCCCCTGGACGTTCTTGTCGTGAACGCCAGCCTTCGCTTCATGTTCCGTGCGAATGTGCTGAAATATCAGGCCGGAACGACGGCCGTCGCCTCGATCTCGACTTTCGCCTCGTCCTCGATCAGCGCCGCCACCTGTACCATCGCCATCGCCGGGAAATTCCGCCCGATCACCTCCCGATAAGCGGCGCCGATCTCCTTCAGATTGTCGAGATAGGCGCGCTTGTCGGTGATGTACCAGGTCATTCGCACCAGATGTTCGGGACCTGCGCCCGCCTCGGCAAGCACGTCGACGATGTTCTGCAAGGTCTGCCGCGTCTGGCCGACGAGATCCTTTTCCTCGAACACCTGGTCGCCGTTCCAGCCGATCTGGCCGCCGACATAGACGGTTCGCCCCGAAGCCGCGATGCCGTTCGCATAGCCCGACGCCTTCTTCCAGTTCGCCGGATGCAGGATCTCATGCACGAATGCGCTCATGGTCGTTTCCTCTTGCCGGTCTGAAGCCGGCTCAATGTTTAGACGCCTAGATATCTGTCCTGGATTTCGGCGGTGAGTTCATGCGGTGTCCCGCGCCACACCGTCGCGCCTTTTTCGAGCACCACGCAGCGGTCGGCAGAGGGCAGGAGTTCGGCCAGCGTCTTGTCGACCACGAGGATGGACTGGCCTTCATTCTTCAGCTTGCGGATCACGGCCCAGATGTCGTGCCGGATGACGGGCGCGAGCCCCTCCGTCGCCTCGTCGAGGATCAGGAGGTCCGGGTCCGTCATCAGCGCGCGGCCGATTGCCAGCATCTGCTGTTCTCCGCCCGAAAGCGTGCGCGCCATCTGGTCGCGCCGTTCGGCGAGCCGAGGGAAGAGCGCGTTGACCGATTGCAGGCTCCAGCGGCCCTTTCGCGCCGCGGCGACGAGGTTTTCCTCGACGGTCAGGTTCGGAAAGCACCTCCGCCCCTCCGGCACCAGCCCCAGCCCCAGCCGCGCGATCCGGTGTGGTGGACGTTTCTCGATCGCACTGCCCTTGAAGCGCACCGAGCCGGACCTGGCAGGCGTCAGTCCCATGATCGAGCGGATCGTCGTCGTCTTGCCCATGCCGTTCCGCCCCATCAGCGCCACGACCTCGCCCTCGGCGACGTCGAGGTCGACGCCGAACAGCGCCTGGCTCGCGCCGTAGAAGGTTTCGACCCTGGAGACTTCGAGAAGCGTCATCACTCGTCCCCCAGATAGGCACGGCGCACGTCCGGATTGGCGCGGATCTCTTCCACCGTCCCGGTCGCGATCACGCGGCCGTAGACCAGCACCGAAATCCGGTCGGCCAAAGCAAAGACGGCGTCCATGTCGTGCTCGATCAAGAGGATCGGCGCTTCCTTGCGCAACTCGGACAAGAACCCCGTCAGCGCCTTGGACCCTTCCGGCCCCATGCCCGCCATCGGCTCGTCGAGCAGGAACGCCTTCGAGCCGAGCGCGAGCGCGATGGCGATCTCGAGCTGGCGGCGTTCGCCATGCGACAGCTCCGCCGCCGGCACCTCGGCGCGGTCTTCCAATCCGACGCGCGCGAGCGCGGCCCGCGCGGGCTCGGTCAGCGACGCGTCGCTCGTCACCGGTTTGAAGAAGCGAAAACTTGACCCCTGCACCGATTGCACCGCCAGCATGACGTTGCGCAGCGCTGAGAATTCCGTCGCCAGCGACGAGACCTGGAACGAACGTCCGAGCCCACGCCGGGCGCGCTCTGCGACGGACAGCGCATTCAGCCGCTGCCCGAGAAAGACGATTTCGCCCGAATCGGCTTGCAGCGTGCCTGCGATCTGGTGGATCAGCGTCGACTTGCCGGCCCCGTTGGGGCCGATCAGTGCGTGGATTTCGCCCGCTTGCAGATCGAGCGAGACGTCCTCGGTCGCCTTCAGCGCGCCGAAGCTCTTGCAAAGATTGCGGATAGACAGGACCGGCTCAGCCATGACGCACCTTTCCGGCAAGCGACCCGATCAGCCCGCCGCGCGCGAAAAGCACGACGGCGAGGAGCGCGAGGCCGAGGAAGAACTGCCAGCGGTCGGTCATGCCGCCGAGGAGGTATTCCACCATCACGAACATCATCGCGCCGGCGACCGGGCCGAACAGCCGCGCCACGCCGCCGAGAATGATGAGCACGATGAACTCGCCCGACATGTGCCAGGACAGCATGGAAGGGCTGACGAAGCGGTTGAGATCGGCATAGAGCGCGCCGGCCAGCGCCGTGACCATGCCCGAGATGACGAAGGCGGCGAGCCGGATGCGGAACGGCGCGATGCCGACCGAGGCGACGCGAACGTCGTTCTGCCGCGCTGCCTGAAGGGCCGTTCCGAAGCGCGAGCGGGCGATCAGCGCGAAAAGCACCAGCACCGCCATCAGTACGCCGTAGCAGAGCAGGAAGAAGCTCATCGGCGCCATCGTGTTGATGCCGGGGAACTGGTTGCGCACGAAGATCGACAGCCCGTCCTCGCCGCCATAGGCGGGCCAGGAGATGGCGAAATAATAGGTCATCTGCGCGAAGGCGAGCGTGATCATGATGAAATAGACGCCGGACGTCCGCAGGCTGATGACGCCGATGAAGAGCGCCAGCAGCCCTGCCGCCAGCATCGCGACGAGCCAGATCAGAAGCATCGAATTGGTGCCGGCAAAGCTGACGAAGCCGAGATCGAGCGGCTGCATGGAAAAAGCGTGGCTGGCCAGAATGCCGGCCGCATAGCCTCCGACGCCGAAGAACGCCGCATGGCCGAACGAGACGAGACCGCCGAGCCCGAGCGCGAGGTTGAGGCCGACGGCGGCCAGTGCCAGGATCGCCATGCGCGTTGCCAGCGTCACATAGAAGGGCGACCCGATCTGCGTAGCGACGAACGGGATCGCCAGCAGCACCAGCGCCAGCGCGATGTTGATGATGGTTTCGCGGCCCATCATTTGGCCCCCGCGAACAGGCCCTGCGGGCGAACCGCGAGGATGACGGCCATGACGATGTAGATCAGCATGGAGGCGACGGCGGCACCGGCGGTCGCCGCCTGCGACGTTCCCATGAAGAGCGAGAAGATCTGCGGCATCAAAAAGCGTCCCATTGTGTCGATTAGCCCGACGAGGATCGCGCCGACGAGCGCGCCCTTGATCGAGCCGATACCGCCGATGACGATGACGACGAAGGCGAGGATCAGAACCGGTTCGCCCATGCCGACCTGAACGGATTGCAGCGCGCCGACCATCGCGCCGGCAAAGCCGGCAAGCGCCGCGCCGAGCGCGAAGACGATCGTGTAGAGCGTGCGGATGTCGACGCCGAGCGCGCCGATCATCTCGCGGTCGCTCTCCCCGGCCCGGATGCGCATCCCCAGACGCGTCTTTGAAATAAGGAGATAGAGCCCGAGCGCGACCGCGGCGCCGACGCCGATGATGGCGAGGCGATAGAGCTGGTAGCGCGACCCGCCCGGCAGGGTGACGAAGCCGGCGAGTTGGTCGGGCACGTTCAGATACAGAGGCACCGAACCGAACACCCAGCGCGTGCCTTCCGAAAAGATCAGGATCAGCGCGAAGGTCGCCAGCACCTGGTCGAGATGATCCCGTTTATAAAGCCGGCGAATGACCGCGACCTCGACGATCGCCCCCATCGCCGCCGCTGCTGCAAGGCTCGCCGCAAGGCCGATCCAGAACGAACCGGTCTGCGCCGCGACCCACGCGCAGGCGAATGCGCCGACCATGTAGAGCGAGCCATGGGCAAGGTTGATCAGCCCCATGACGCCGAAGATCAGCGTCAGCCCGGCCGCCATGAGAAACAGCATCACGCCGAGTTGCAGCCCGTTGAGCAACTGTTCGATGAGTAGTGCGCTGGACAAGGGAAACGGCATCCTGGTGGAGATCTACCCCTCATCCGCCTCCGCTTCGCGCCGAGACGGATGAGGGGCGACTTGATGCCGGCCCGCGACGCAGGCCGGCAGTCTCGATTTTACTGCGTGCACTGCTCCGCATAGGCGTCGCCGTGGTCGTCGAACACCTTCTCGACCGTCGCATTTGTCAGCACGTCGCCGTCCTTGACCACTTCCATCATGTAGATGTCCTGGATCGGGTGGCGGTTGGTGTTGAACGAGAAATCGCCGCGCGGGGATTCGATGTCGGCTTCCATCATCGCGGCCGCAAAGGCGTCCGCATCCTTCACGTCGGCCTTTGATGCCGCCGAGAGGATGAGCTGCGCCGCGTCATAAGCCTGCACGGCATAGATCGAGGGCAGGCGGTCGTACTTCTCCTCGAAGGCGGCGAGGAAGGCCTTCGAGGCTTCATTGTCGAAGTCCGGCGCCCACTGGCCCGAATTCTTGACCCCCATGGCCGCGTCGCCGATCGCCGGCAGCACATCCTGGCTGAACGAGAAGCCGGGGCCGATGACCGGGATTTCGACACCCGATTGCGCATATTGCTTCATGAAGGCGATGCCCATGCCGCCCGGCAGGAACATGAAGACCGACTCTGCGCCCGAATCTCGGATCTGCGCGATTTCGGCGGCATAGTCGGTCTGGCCGAGCTGTGTGTAGACCTCGTTGGTCACCTCGCCTTCGAAATAACGCTTGAAGCCGGTCAGCGAATCCTGGCCGGCCGGGTAGTTCGGGGCCATGATGAACATCTTCTCGTACTGACCGTTCGCGTATTCGCCGGCGGCCTCGTGCAGATTGTCGTTCTGGTAGGCGGCGTTGAAATACATCGGGTGGCAGTTCGCGCCGGCGAGCGCTGCCGGCGCCGCATTGGTCGAAACGTAGAACTTGCCCTGCGCGGTCGCCGACGGCACGACGGCCATGGCAAGGTTCGACCAGACGATGCCGGTCAGGATGTCCACCTGATCGGACTGGATCATCTTGTCGGCGATCTGCACGGCGAGTTCCGGCTTCTGGCCGTCATCCTCGATCACGACCTCGATCTCGTCGTTTCCGGCCTGCTCGATGGCGAGCATGAACCCGTCGCGCGTGTCGATGCCGAGGCCCGCACCGCCGCCCGAAAGCGTGGTGATCATGCCGATCTTCACCGGCTCCGCCATGGCGAGGCCCGAGACGGACAGGCCGAGGCCGAAAATTCCCGCTGCAACTATCTTCTTCATTTCGCAAACTCCCATTGCTTTTCGTTTCAGTTCCCACGGGGACCGCTTGGCTTGTTGCGCCCTTGCCGCCCCGAATTTCCAGACCCTACAACTCCGTGCGCACGCGCCAAAGCTCGGGAAAGAGCTCGACATCGAGCATCTTGCGCAGATAGGACACGCCGCCCGTTCCGCCGGTGCCGCGCTTCAGCCCGATGATCCGCTCGACAGTCGTGACATGATTGAACCGCCAGCGGCGAAAATAATCCTCGAAATCGACAAGCTTTTCCGCAAGTTCGTAAAGCAGCCACCAGCGTTCAGGGTCACGATAGACGGTCTTCCACGCCTCCATCACCTTGTCGCTCGTCTCGCGCTTCGCCCGCCAGTCGGTGCGCTCGACTTCCGCTCCGGCATCGAATCCGTTGCGCGCCAGAAGCCGGATCGCTTCGTCATAGAGGCTGGGCCGCGCCAGGATTTCCTCCAGAGGCCCGACACGGTTTTCGGCATGTGCGTGAGGCTTCAGCATCGCCAGGTTCCGGTTGCCGGCAAGATACTCCACCGCACGATACTGCCACGACTGGAAACCGGACGACTGGCCGAGATCGTCGCGGAAGCGTGTATATTCCGAAGGCGTCATCGTGCGCAGCACATCCCATGCGCTGTTCAACTGCTCAAAGATGCGCGCCACCCGCGTCAGCATCTTGAAAGCCGGCTGAAGATCGTCACGCGCAATTGCGTCCATCGCCGCGCGCAGCTCGTGGATTGCAAGCTTCATCCACAGCTCAGACGTCTGGTGCTGGATGATGAACAGCATTTCGTCGGAGGATTTCGACAAGGGCGTCTGCGCGTTGAGAATCGCGTCGAGCCGCAGATAGTCGCCATAGGCCATGCGCTTGGCGAAATCGGTCTCCGCACCTTCGGGCGTCTCGTCATGCGCGGCGCTCATGTGACCTTGCTCCGCGTCCTGTATTCCGGCGTATCCCAAAGCCGGCCCCGCATGATCTCCTCGAGGATTTCGGCCGCCTTCACCACATCCTCGACGGAAAGGTAAAGCGGCGTGAAGCCGAAGCGCATGATGTCGGGCGCCCGGAAATCGCCGATCACGCCGCGCGCGATCAGAGCCTGCATCGCCGCATAGCCTTCATGGAAGCGGAACGAAACCTGGCTGCCGCGGGCCTGCGCATCGCGCGGCGAGGCGAGTTCCAGGTCCGGGCACCGCGCTTCCACTTCCGCGATGAACCGCTCCGACAATTCGATCGACCGAGCCCGCACGGCGTCCACCGTCACGCCGTCCCAGGCGTCGAGCGCTGCATCGAGCGCCGCGAGTGCGACGATGGGCGGCGTGCCGACCCGCATCCGCTCCACGCCCTTCGCCGGCCGGTAGTCGAGGTCGAAGGCGAACGGGCTCTCATGGCCGATCCAGCCCGAAAGGGCAGGGCGCGCCACGTCCGCGTGCTTCGGCGCGACATAGATGAACGCCGGCGCACCCGGCCCGCCATTGAGATATTTGTAGGTGCAGCCGACCGCGAAATCGGCATCCGCGCCAGTTACATCGACGGGAATCGCGCCGGCCGAATGGGCAAGGTCCCAGATCGCGATCGCGCCCACGTCGTGCGCCTTTTGCGTCAGCCGCTTCATGTCGTGCAGCCGGCCGGTGCGGTAATCGACCTCGGTGATCAGAAACGCCGCGACGGTTTCGTCGATATTGCTTTCGACCGCCTCGGGGTCGACGATCTTTAACTCATAACCCTTGCCGAGCGAGGTCAGCAGTCCCTGCGCCATATAGAGGTCGGTCGGGAAATTGCCGTTGTCGGAGAGGACGACCCGTCGATCCGGCTTCAGTTCCAGCGCCGAAGCGAGCGCCTGGTAGACCTTGATCGACAGCGTGTCGCCCATCACGACCGAATCCGGCGCCGCGCCGATCAGCCGGCCGATCCGGTCGCCGATCCGCGTCGGCCAGTCCATCCAGCCGGCAAGGTTCCATCCCTTGATCAGCATCTCGCCCCACTCGGCCTCGATGGTTTCCGCCACCCGCGCGGCAGCGGCCTTCGGCAGAGGTCCGAGCGAATTTCCGTCGAGATAGATCACGCCGTCGGGGATGTGGAACATCCGGCGGGTGCGGGCGAATAGGTCGGTCATCACGCACCCTCCTTCAGCCGGAACCGCTGGATCTTCCCCGTTTGCGTTTTGGGCAACGCGGCGACGAATTTCACCGAGCGCGGATATTTGTAAGGCGCGATCGCCGCCTTCACATGGTCCTGCAGGAGCTTCACCATGGTCGTGTCGCCGACCGCGCCTTCCACCAGAACGACATGCGCCTCGACGATCTGGCCGCGCGCGTCGTCGGCGATGCCGATCACCGCGCATTCGAGCACATGTTCATGCGCCAGCAGCGCCGCTTCCACTTCCGGCCCGGCGATGTTGTAGCCGGCGGAGACGATCATGTCGTCGGACCGCGCGGCGAAGTGGAAGAACCCTTGCTCGTCCTGCACGAAACTGTCGCCGGTCAGGTTCCAGCCGCCCTTCACATACTCGCCCTGCCGGTCGTCGGCGAGATAGCGGCAGCCCGTCGGTCCGCGCACCGCCAGCCGCCCGACCTCGCCGCGCGGCTTCTCGTTCATCTCGTCGTCGACGATCCGAGCCTCGTAGCCGCCGACCGGGCGCCCGGTTGTCGCCGGCGCCATGTCTTCCAGCCGATTGGAGATGAAGATATGCAGCATCTCCGTCGCGCCGATGCCGTCGAGGATCGGCTTGCCGGTCTTTTGCGTCCATTCGTCGAACACCGGCCCCGGCAGCGTCTCTCCGGCCGAGACCGCGATCCTCAACGAGGAGAGGTCGGCGCCTTCTTCCATCGCCTTCATCATCGCCCGATAGGCGGTCGGCGCGGTAAACGAGATCGTCGCTTTGTACTTCTCGATGATCTCGATCATGTTCGGCGGCGTCGCGCTTTCGAGCAGGGTCGCGGCCGCGCCGAAGCGCAGCGGAAACACCGCCAGCCCGCCGAGCCCGAAGGTGAAGGCGAGCGGCGGCGAGCCGACGAAGACGTCGTCAGGCGTCACCTTCAGCACTTCCTTGGCATAGGCGTCCGCGATGATCAGGATATCGCGGTGAAAATGCATCGTCGCCTTCGGCACGCCGGTGGTGCCCGAGGTGAAGCCGAGCAGCGCCACATCGTCGCGGCCGGTCTTCATCGCCTCGAAGGTGACGGGCTTGTCGAGCGCCGCCCGGTCGAGTTCGGCATCGTGGTTCGCCGTGCCGTCGAAGCCGATGACTTTTGTCAGGAACCGGCTGTCCTTGGCGCAGGCCACCATCTCGTCCATCAGCCGCGTGTCGCAAAGGGCAACCGTGATCTGCGCCTTGTCGACGATCTTGGCCAGTTCGCCCGCGCGCAGCATCGGCATGGTGTTGACCACCACCGCGCCCGCCTTCGTCGCCGCCAGCCAGCACGCGACCATCGCCGGATTATTGGCCGAACGGATCAAGACGCGATTGCCCGGCTTGATGCCGTAATTCTCGACCAGCGCCCGCGCCAGCCGGTTGGTCCAGTCCGAAAGCTCCTTGTAGGTCCGCCGGCGTCCATTGCCGATCAGCGCCGTGCGGTCGCCCATGCCCTTTTCGACGATCCGGTCGGTCAGTTCGACGCCGGCATTGATGAAATCCGGATAGTCGAAACCGTCGAGCAGGAAATCCGGCCACTGGTCCGCCGGCGGCAGGTTGTCGCGCGCGAACGTGTCGGTGTGAGCGGTCGGGCCGAGGGTCATTGAGATGCTCCCGCCAAATACCCCCACCCTTTATCCCTCCCCACAAGGGGGAGGGAGGTCGTGAGCGTCGAGCTTGACACGGCGACCGAAGAATCGGCGCCATGTTCACGTCTCCCTCCACCTTGTGGGGAGGGATGAAGGGTGGGGGTCAATTCGCCCGAACATACCGCGACTGCCATCCTCACGCTCCCATTGTCTGCCGCGCGATCACGATCTTCTGGACGTCTGAGGCGCCCTCATAGATCCGCAATGCCCGGATTTCCCGATAGAGGCTTTCGACGATGTGTCCCTTTTTCACACCGTCGCCGCCATGAATCTGCACTGCCTTGTCGATGACCTCCTGCGCCTTGTCGGTGGCGAAGAGCTTGGCCATCGCGGCCTCGCGCGTCACGCGCGGCGCACCCGAATCCTTGGTCCAGGCCGCACGGTAGATCAAAAGCGCCGCCGCATCGACGTCGAGCGCCATGTCGGCGATGTGCCCCTGCACCATCTGCAAATCGAACAGCGGCGCGCCGAAGAGCTTGCGCGAGCCGGCCCGCGCGATCGTTTCGTCGAGCGCGCGTCGCGCAAAGCCGAGCGCTGCCGCGCCGACCGTCGAGCGGAACACGTCCAGCACCGACATCGCGATCTTGAACCCGTCGCCCGGCTTGCCGATGAGCGCCGACGCGGGCACCCGAACATCGTCGAACGCCAACCGCGCCAGCGGATGCGGCGCGATCACTTCGAGACGTTCGGCGATGCTCAGGCCCGGCGTGTCTGCCGGCACGATGAAGGCCGAAATGCCCTTCGCCCCCGGCGCCTCGCCGGTCCGCGCAAAGACGGTGTAGACATCGGCGATCCCGCCATTCGAGATCCACGTCTTTTCACCGCTGAGAACATAATGGTCGCCATCCAGGCGTGCGGTCATTTCCATATTGGCGACGTCCGAACCCGATTGCGGTTCGGACAGCGCGAAGGCCGACAATGCCTCGCCGGCGCGGGTTTTTTCCAGCCATTCTTGCTGTTCGGCCGTGCCGAACAGGCTGATTGCGCCCGTCCCGAGTCCCTGCATGGCGAAGGCGAAATCGGCGAGCCCGTCATGACGGGCCAGTGTCTCGCGCGTGATGCAGAGCGTACGCACGTCGAGCGGCCCGGGATTGTGGGGATCGGCAGCCGAAGGTTTCAGGAATCCGGCTGCACCCAGCTTGCCCACCAGCGACTTGCAGGCTGCATCAACGTCACAGTGATCGACAGGCAAATTCGCCGCGCACCACGCTTCCAGACGCTCGGCGTGATCGCGGTGACGGTCTTCGAAAAACGGCCATGTCAGGAAAGTGCGGTCAGCCATGATGGCAACCTTCCTGGGTGCGCTCCGTCACACCCCCCTCTGGCCTGCCGGTTATCTCCCCCTCACGGGGGGAGATTATTTTCGTCGCCGACATAGCGTGATCTCCCCCCTTGAGGGGGAGATGGCCGGCAGGCCAGAGGGGGGTGAGCGCCAATGCCATCCTCAATTCCCCTCGAACATTGGGCGCTCTTTCCCCACAAACGCATGATAAGCCCGCGAAAAGTCCTGCGTCTGCATGCAGATCGCTTGTGCCTGCGCTTCCGCCTCGATGGCCTGGTCGAGACCCATCGACCATTCCTGGTTGAGCTGCGTCTTCGTGATGCCATGCGCGAAGGTGGGGCCGGAGGCGATCTGCTGCGCCAGCTTCAGCGCCTCCGTCTCCAGTGCATCGGCCGAAACGAGCCGGTTGAAATAGCCCCAGCGCTCGCCTTCCTCCGCGCTCATCGAACGGCCCGTATAGAGCAGTTCGGCCGCGCGGCCCTGGCCGATGATGCGCGGCAGCATCGCGCAGGCGCCCATGTCGCAGCCGGCAAGCCCGACGCGGGTGAACAGAAAGGCCGTCTTCGCCTCGGGCGTCGCGAGCCTCATATCCGACGCCATCGTGATGATCGCGCCCGCGCCCACCGCAATGCCGTCGACTGCCGAGATGATCGGCTTGCCGCAATTGAGCATCGCCTTGACGAAATCGCCGGTCATCCGCGTGAAAGCCAGAAGGCCCTTCATGTCCATGTCGACCAGAGGACCGATAATGTCATGGACATCGCCGCCGGAACAGAAATTGCCGCCATTGGGGACGAACAGGACGACATCGACATCGTCAGCGTAGACGAGGTCGCGAAACGTGTCGCGCAGTTCGGCATAGGACTCGAAAGTAAGTGGATTCTTACGTTCGGGGCGATCGAGCTGAATGATCGCGACGCGGCCGTCCATTCGCCAGTTGAAATGCTGCGGCGCCAGCCCTGCCATTTTCGTCAATGTCCGTCCTCCCAATTGCTCCGGAACGTCTTCAGCGTCGCCGATAATTTCTCGGCGTCGCCAAGCGACACGTCGCCAAGGAATTCCTCGATCCATGTCTCGTGCGCCGCCGCCATTTGGGTGAAGCGCCGCTCGCCTGTCGCCGTCAGCTTGACGATGGATGTCCGCCGGTCGCCTTCGCGCGCCGCGCGCGAAACCAGTCCGTCCGTGACCAGCCGCTCGATGATGCCGGTGACATTGCCGTTGGAGACGAGCAGGAAGCGCGAAAGGTCGCTCATCAGCATCCCGTCCGGCTGGCGATAGAGCGCGGCCATCACGTCGAAGCGCGGCAGCGTCGAATCGAAGTCGCGCTTCAGCCGTTCGCGCAATTCGCCCTCGATCAGCCGCGAGGCGCGCAAAAGGCGTATCCAAAGCCGCAAGCGCTCCTTGCTGGCGCTCGGGCGTGCGGACGTTTCGAGCGGCGCGCTCACCATGTCTCGCCCCCGCAGATCGCCAACGCTTGCCCGTTGACCGAACGCGCGCCGTTGCTGACCAGATACATCACCGCCGCCGCCACCTCGTCGACCTCGATGATCCGTCCTTGCGGATTGCCGCCCGCAACATCCGCCCGCGCTTCCGTTTCGGTGCGTCCGGTCTTGTCCATGATGGTGGCCAGCGTGCGCTCCAGCATCGGCGTCTCGACATAGCCGGGGCAGACGGCGTTGACCGTGACGCCGGACCTGGCGAGTTCGAGCGCCAGCGACCGTGTCAGCCCGACCACGCCATGCTTGGCCGCGACATAAGCCGAGACGTAAGGCGCGCCCTTCAGCCCCGCGGTCGATGCGACGAAGACGATCCGCCCTGTTTTCGCCCGCTTCATCGGCTCGATCGCCGGGCGCACGGTGAGGAACGACCCCGTCAGGTTCACGTCCAGCGTCTTTTGCCACATGTCGAGCGACGTCTTGTGCGCCGGTGCGCTTTCGCCCGCCCCTGCATTGGCGACGACGATGCCGAAGGCGCCCCGCGCGGCCGTCGCGTCTTCGTAAAGCTTCGCCACCGATGCCTCGTCGGTCACGTCCGCCACCAGCGTATGAATGCGTGCGTTCCCGGCCGCGACATCTTCCAGCACATCGGCGCGCCGGCCGCAGATGGTAACCTCGTGGCCGGCTGCGGCGAGCGCGAGTGCAATCGCCTTGCCGACGCCCGTTCCCCCGCCTGTGACGAGCGCATGGGTCATGGCAAAGTCTCCAGACGAGGAGATGCCCGGCAGGGCAGAGGAGGGGTGCCTGGCACGACGCGCGTCATCACACCTTCCCCGTCATCTGTTCCTGCGCGCGCTCGGCCAGCCGGTAGAGCTGGTCCCGCCCCGGCAGGTACGGATCGGGCCATTTCACCTGGCGATCCCCCAACGCCGCCGCGGCGTGCAGCGTCCAGTACGGGTCCGCCAGATGCGGGCGGGCAAGGCAGACGAGATCGGCCCGCCCCGCCATCAGGATCGAGTTGACATGGTCCGGCTCGAAGATGTTGCCGACGGCCATCGTCGCCATGCCGGTCTCGTTGCGGATGCGATCCGAAAACGGCGTCTGGAACATGCGGCCATAGACCGGCTTCGCGCGCTTCGAGGTCTGCCCGGCGGAAACATCGCAGATATCGACGCCGGCATTTTGCAGAATCTTCGCGATCTTCACCGCCTCTTCCGGCGTCACGCCCTCGTCGCCAACCCAGTCATTGGCCGAAATGCGCACCGAAATCGGCTTGTCGTCCGGCCAGACGGCACGCACCGCGTGGAAGACTTCCAGCGGATACCGCATCCGGTTTTCCAGGCTGCCGCCATATTCGTCGGAGCGGTGGTTGGTCAGTGGCGAGATGAAGGAGGAAAGCAGGTAGCCATGCGCGAAATGCAGCTCCAGCATGTCGAAGCCGCAGCGTTCCGCCATCTCGGTTGACGCGACGAATTCGTCGCGCACCTTGTCCATGTCGGCCCGATCCATCGCCTTCGGCATCTGGTTTTCCGGCGACCAGGCGACCTCGGATGCCGCCATCAGCGGCCAGTTGCCTTCGTTCAAGGGCGCGTCGGCGTCTTCCCAGCCGACCTGCGTCGAACCCTTGGGACCGGCATGGCCAAGCTGCGCGCAGATCTTCGCGTCCGTCTCGGCATGGACGAAATCGACGAGCCGCGTCCACGCCGCCTCGTGTTCGGGCTTGTAGAAGCCGGGGCAACCTGGCGTGATCCGCCCTTCGGGCGAAACGCAGGTCATCTCGATATAGACGAGCCCGGCGCCGCCCTTGGCGCGCTCGGCGTAATGGACGAAATGCCAGTCTGTCGGCGTACCGTCGACTGCCTTGTACTGGGCCATCGGCGAGACGACGATCCGGTTCTTCAGTTCCATGCCGCGCAGCTTTAACGGCGCCAGCATCGGCGGGCGATGGGAGGCGGAACCTGCCTGGTTCTGAAACCACTCCTCCGCGCTGCCGAGCCATTTTTCGTCGCGCAGGCGCAGGTTCTCGTGGCTGATGCGCTGCGAGCGGGTCAGGAGCGAATAGTTGAACTGCACCGGGTCGAGCTCGAGATAGCGCTCCACGTCCTCGAACCATTCGAGCGAATTTCGTGCCGCAGACTGGAGCTTCAATACCTCGGTGCGCCGCGCGTCCTCATATTTCTCGAACGCCTTTTCGAGCGTCGGCTCCGACTGCACGTAGTCGGCCATCGCGATCGCGCTTTCGAGCGCGAGCTTGGTGCCCGAGCCGATCGAGAAATGCGCGCTCGCCGCCGCGTCGCCCATCAGCGCGAGGTTCTGGAACGACCAGCGCTCGCACAGGACCCGCGGGAAGTTGATCCAGGCCGAGCCGCGAATATGGTTGGCGTTGGTCATCAGCGCATGGCCGCCGAGATGCTTTTTGAAGATCGTCTCGCAGACCGCGATCGATTCCTGCTGGCTCATATTGCCGAAGCCGAACCGGTCCCAGGTGTCTTGCGAACATTCGACGATGAATGTCGCCGTGTCCGGATCGAACTGGTAGGCGTGCGCCCACACCCAGCCATGCTCGGTCTTCTCGAAGATGAAGGTGAAGGCGTCGTCGAATTTCTGATGCGTGCCGAGCCAGACGAACTTGCACTTGCGTGTATCGATGTCGGGCTCGAAATGGTCAGTGAAGGCCGCGCGCGAGCGCGAATTGAGCCCGTCGGCCGCGATCACCAGGTCATGGCTTTCCATGAACGGGCGCGGGTCGGCGATGTCGCTCTGGAATTCCAGAGCGATGTCGAGTTCGCGCGCCCGCTCCTGCAACAGCATCAGCAGCTTCTTGCGCCCGATGCCGCAAAAGCCGTGCCCCGTGGAAACCGTACGCACGCCCTTGTGGATGACGGCGATGTCGTCCCAATAGGCGAAATGCTCGCGGATTGCTGCGGCGCTCTTGGCGTCGTTCCCGGCGAGGTTGTCCAGCGTCTCGTCGGAGAGGACGACGCCCCAGCCGAACGTGTCGTCGGCCTTGTTGCGCTCGTAGACGGTGATATCGTGGGCGGCGTCGCGCAGCTTCATGCTGATCGCGAAATAAAGACCTGCCGGTCCGGCGCCGAGCACCGCAATCTTCATCGCCGCGCACTCCCAGTTCTTATCGTTGGAGCATCGGACCGAAAAGTGGAAGCCGATTTTCGGATATTCCGATGCTCACTCAATAATGGCAGGATCGCACCGAAGCGATTTTGTTTCAAGCATGAAATTTCAAGGTTGAAATATTGCAGCGCGGCAGGGATGATGCGGTGCGAATTGCGGGGGTGAGAGATGCTTTTCCATCAGGTGACGGACTTCGACGACGCTTACGCCAACGGCTCCAACATCGCGCGGGGCGAGCGCTGGCCGGGGCTGTGGGTCGAGCCGGCGGCGCAGTTCCGCAAGGCGCTGGAGGCGCAGGGGCGTGCCAGGCTCGACCAGGCCTATGGGACGCGCGCGCGCAATCGTTTCGACCTCTTCCTGCCGGAAGGAACGCCGAAGGGTCTCGTCGTCTATATCCATGGCGGCTTCTGGCTGCGGCTCGACAAGAGCTTCTGGTCGCACCTCGCCGCCGGCCCGCTCGCCCATGACCATGCGGTCGCAATGCCGTCTTATACGCTCTGCCCCGGCATCCGGATAAGCGGCATCGTAAACGAAATAGGCGAGGCGATCGAAGAGATGGCAGCACGCGTCGAGGGTCCGATCCGGCTGACCGGCCATTCCGCCGGCGGCCATCTGGCGACGCGTATGGTCACGTCCTCGTCGCCGCTCTCGCACGACACACGCGCGCGCATCGCGAATACGGTCTCGATCTCCGGCGTCCACGATCTGCGGCCGATGATGCGCACCGCCATGAATGCCGATCTCAAAATCGACGAGGCGGAAGCGCTCACCGAAAGTCCAGCCTTGCTGCGGCCCCTCCACAATGCCCGCGTCACCTGCTGGGTGGGCGGCGCCGAGCGCGCCGAGTTCCGCCGCCAGAACGCGCTCCTCGCCAATATCTGGACTGGCCTCGGCGCCGTTACCTGCTGCGCGGAGGAGCCCGACCGGCATCATTTCGACGTCATTGACGGCTTGGCCGATCCCGATCACGCCCTGACGCGAACCTTGTTGACAGGCTGAACGGCGCGTCCGAATCTTGGCGTCATTCAACCGGAGCATTTTGATGAGACCCGTTTTCGTGCAGTTGCGCTGCGTCCCCGGCAAAACCTACGAGGTCGCCGACGAACTCTACAAGCGCGAGATCGCGTCCGAGCTCTACTCGACCAGCGGCGACTACGACCTTCTCCTGAAGGTCTATATCGACGACCAGACCGATATCGGCAAGTTCGTCTCCGAGAACGTCGCCAACGTCCCCGGCATCGTCCGCTCGCTGACCACGCTGACCTTCAAGGCGTTCTAGAATTCGAAGCGCATTGGACTGCGCGGACGAGAACGTGTAAATTGCATGATGTTTGATGTTTGATGATGCAGGCGGAAAATGCGAACCACGCTGACAATCGATGACGACGTCCTGCTCGCTGCGAAGGAACTGGCGCGACAGAAGAACAAGTCGGTCGGAGAGACGATTTCGGAACTCGCCAGAAACTCCTTGCGACGGCCGCAGCCGAGCAAGTCGCGAGGCGGCGTACCGCTATTGAAGTCCCGTAGCCCCAACAAGCCGGTAACGCTTGAACTCGTCAACCAACTGCGTGACGAGTTGTCTTGACGTTCCTCCTCGACGTCAATGTACTGATTGCGTTGATCGATCCTGGCCACGTTTCGCACGAGGCTGCCCATGCATGGTTTGAGCGCGCGGGATCGGCATCCTGGGCAACCTGTCCGCTGACTGAGAACGGCGTGGTGCGGATTGTGGGCAGCGTGCGCTATCCGAACTCACCGGGAACGCCGGCAGCGGTAGCGGAAATGATAGCTGCGATGCGTACGCTTCCAGGACATGAATTCTGGCCGGATGACATCAGTCTGGTCGGCTCCGAGTTCGTCGATCCGTCACGCATTCTGACATCGGCTCAGGTGACGGATTCTTAGCTGCTCGCATTGGCGCGGTCTCGGCAAGGAAAGCTGGCGACATTTGATCGACGTCTTTCGACCGTCGCAGTAGCCGAGGGCGACGACGCTCTGCATCCAATCGAACCCTGACCCCGAAAACGAAGAAAGCCGCCGTGGGGAGGGGGAATCCACGGCGGCTCTACTCGAAACGATGCGGCAGCCCGGAGAGGGGGGATGAGGCTGCCGCACTGGGTGTCCGGTTAGGCGGGGGACGGGCCTTGTCCCGGACTCGGCTTATGTGTTGCCGATAGTGATCATCTGAGAATTTGAACGTGGCAATTCAAGGGCACGAACATTACAAGTGCGTAACGTCAGCGTGATTGACGAAACGCCTGTCAGCAGCCGGTTCCAGCCGGGGGTTTGCAATGGACAGGGCAGGCGCCAGACGCTACCTCATTGCCCATGAAAAAAGGCGATCACCTCTTCCTTGTCGACGGCTCCGGCTACATCTTCCGCGCCTATCACGCGCTGCCACCGTTGACGCGCAAATCCGACGGCCTGCCGGTCGGCGCGGTGTCGGGCTTCTGCAACATGTTGTGGAAGCTGATGCAGAATGCGCGCGACACCGAGGTCGGCGTCACGCCCACCCATTTCGCCGTCATCTTCGACTATTCCTCGAAAACGTTCCGCAACGAACTCTACGACAAATACAAGGCCAACCGCACCGCGCCGCCCGAAGACCTCGTCCCGCAGTTCGGCCTCATCCGCCACGCCACGCGCGCCTTCGAACTGCCCTGCATCGAGATGGAGGGCTTCGAGGCCGACGATCTGATCGCGACCTATGCGAAGCTCGCCTGCGAAGCTGGCGGCGACACCACCATCATCTCCTCCGACAAGGATCTGATGCAACTCGTCGGCCCCACCGTGTCGATGTACGACCCGATGAAGGACCGTGAGATCAAGGTGCCGGAAGTCGTCGAGAAATGGGGCGTGCCGCCCGAAAAGATGATCGATCTCCAGGCGCTGACGGGCGATTCCATCGACAACGTTCCCGGCGTTCCCGGCATCGGCCCGAAGACCGCCGCGCAGCTTCTGGAAGAGTATGGCGACCTCGACACGCTTCTCGCCCGCGCCTTTGAGATCAAGCAGCAGAAGCGCCGCGAGAACCTGATCGAGCACGCCGACATGGCGCGCCTGTCGCGCGAACTCGTGCGGCTGCGCGATGACGTGACGGTGCCCGAGCCGCTCTCCGCGTTCGAGCTCCAGCCGCCGAACGGACCGAAGCTGATCGGCTTCCTGAAGGCGATGGAATTCACCTCGCTCACCCGCCGCGTCGCCGAGGCGACGGGGGCGGAGGCCGCCGACATCGAGCCGATGCATATCGAGGTGCAGACGGGCTCGGCCGCGCATGGGCCCGACCTCGACGTGCCGCAGCCGTCCACCGTTTCGCCCGGCGAAGAGGGCGACGTCGCGCCCGAAAGGAAGACCGGCCCGGCGACGCCTGCCGATCTCGCCCAGGCCCGTGCCGATGCCGCCGTCTCTACCAAGATCGACCGCAGCGCCTATGTCACGATCCGCGACATCGCCACGCTTGAGGCATGGGTCGCCGAGGCGCGCGAGAAGGGCATCGTCGCCTTCGACACCGAGACGACTTCGCTCGATCCGATGCAGGCCGAACTATGCGGCTTTTCGCTCGCCATCGCGCCCGGCCGCGCCGCCTATGTCCCGCTGATCCACAAGTCCGGCGCGGGCGATCTTCTGGGTGGTGGCCTCGTCGAAAACCAGATCCCGATCCGCGATGCGCTCGCCGCGATCAAGCCGCTGATGGAGGACCGATCGGTCCTCAAGATCGCGCACAATCTGAAATACGACTACCTTGTCCTGCTCCGCCACGGCATCGACGCCGCGCCCTGCGACGACACGATGCTGCTCTCCTACGTTGCCGATGGCGGCTCGGGCTCGCAGAGCATGGATTCGCTGTCCGAACGCTGGCTCGGCCACGTTCCGATCCCGTTCAAGGATGTCTGCGGTTCCGGCAAGTCGATGATCACCTTCGATTTCGTCGACCTGGAAAAGGCGACCGCCTATGCCGCCGAAGACGCCGATGTCACGCTGCGCCTCTGGCATGTCCTGAAGCCGCGCGTGACCGCCAAGGGCCTCAATGCCGTCTACGAGCGGCTGGAGCGCCCGCTGGTGCCGGTCCTCGCCCGCATGGAAAGCCGCGGCATCTCGGTCGACCGGCAGATATTGTCGCGCCTTTCGGGCGAACTCGCCCAGCGCGCGGCCGGGTTCGAAGAAGAGGTCTATGAACTCGCCGGCGAGCGCTTCACCATCGGCTCGCCCAAGCAGTTGGGCGACATATTGTTCGGCCGCATGGGCCTGCCGGGCGGCTCGAAGACCAAGTCCGGCCAATGGTCGACCTCGGCGCAGATTCTGGAGGAGCTTGCCGCCGAAGGTCACGAATTGCCGCGCAAGATCGTCGACTGGCGCCAGCTCACCAAGCTCAAATCGACCTATACCGACGCGCTGCCGGGCTATATCCACCCCGAGACGAAGCGCGTCCACACCTCCTACGCGCTCGCCGCGACGACGACCGGCCGCCTGTCCTCGTCCGAGCCCAACCTGCAGAACATCCCGATCCGCACGGCCGAGGGCCGCAAGATCAGGACCGCCTTCATCGCCGAGCCGGGGTACCGGCTTATCTCTGCCGACTACAGCCAGATCGAGCTGCGCGTCCTCGCCCACGTCGCCGAAATCCCTCAACTGCGCCAGGCCTTCGCCGACGGCGTCGACATCCATGCGATGACCGCCTCGGAAATGTTCGGCGTGCCGGTGGACGGGATGCCGTCGGATGTGCGCCGCCGCGCCAAGGCGATCAATTTCGGCATCATCTACGGCATTTCCGCCTTCGGCCTCGCCAACCAGTTGTCGATCGGCCGCGAGGAGGCGGGCAGCTACATCCGCAAATATTTCGAGCGCTTCCCCGGCATCAAGGACTACATGGACGCGACCAAGGCGTTCGCCCGCGACAATGGCTATGTCGAGACGATCTTCGGCCGCCGCGTCCACTATCCCGAAATCCGCTCGCCCAATCCGTCAGTGCGCGCCTTCAACGAGCGCGCGGCGATCAACGCGCCGATCCAGGGGTCTGCCGCCGACATCATCCGCCGCGCCATGATCCGCATGGAAGACCGCCTCGCCGAGGCCGGGCTGTCCGAAACGCTGATGCTGTTGCAGGTCCACGACGAACTGATCTTCGAAGCGCCGGAAGCCGAGGTCGAGGCGGCGATCCCGGTCATCCGCGAAACGATGGAACACGCGGCGATGCCGGCGCTGTCCATGCGCGTACCGCTTCAGGTCGACGCACGCGCGGCGTCGAACTGGGACGAGGCGCACTGAGCGCGCCGCGCCCCGTCGTACCTATTCGATCACGCCGCAGGCAAGACGCTCACCGGCATCGCCGGTCGGCTGCGTTTCATGGTCGTCTGTGCCGCCATGAACCATCAGCGCAAGGCCGGCAATGTCGACCTCTCCGCCGTCGCCAAGCGTGATCATGTGGTTGAACACCTGGGCGCGCAACACGCCGTCCTCGCCGACATACTGGTTCGGCATGTCGCCGGCGTGAGGCCCGCCTTCGGCCAGGTAGCCATGCGCCGCGTCTGTCGGGTTGAAATGCCCGCCGGCCGATTCATGATCGCTTTCGTGGTCGCATGTACCCGTCTCATGAACGTGGAAGCCGAGCCATTCTCCGGCCGGCAGGCCTGACACCTCGACATCGATCAGCACGCCGTTCGGCGTCCCGGTCAGCGTCGCGGTGCCGTTTTCCGTCCCGTCCATGTCGACGAAACTAGCGCTGGCGCTGGTCGTCTCGGCCGCCGGCGCCTGTTCGGCGTCCTGCGCGAAAGCTGTGCCGGTCACCATTGCGAGTGCAGCCGTAGCTGGAAGTAGATGTCTCATTTTCGCATCTCCCGGTTGTTGGTCCGCGAATGGGAAATGGACGTGGCGACGAAATTGTTCCGGTTAACGCTCCCTTAAAGCGCCGCAATTAATCTTCAGCGAAACCGGCCATCAGGCAGACAAGAAGCGGACATCGGGGCGATGGGCGACAGGCGGATCGAGCCGACCTTTGGCGGGGCGGCGTCGGATGAGGGCTCCGGCCTTTTCGTGAGCGAGGAGGACCGGGTCGTGGGGCAGCCGAGAAAGCGCGGTGCGACGCAAAAATCTTCCACGCGCAAGGCGGGGCCGAAATCGCGCGGCAAGAAACGCGGCAAATCGAGGCGTTCGTCAGGCGGTGGCCTGTTCGGCGTCCTGCGCAAGGCGACCTACTGGTCCTTCGTCCTCGCCATCTGGGGTGGCGTCGCGGCTGCGGGCGTGCTGGCCTTCTATGCCGCACAGATGCCGTCGGCCTCGACCTGGGCGATCCCGGATCGCCCGCCCAACGTCAAGATCATGGATATCGAGGGCCGCCAGGTCGCCAATCGCGGCATGATGGGCGGCGAGTCGATCGGGCTGCACGAGATGTCGCCCTTCATCCCGCAGGCCGTCGTCGCCATCGAGGACCGGCGCTTTTATTCGCATTTCGGCGTCGATCCGATCGGCCTTGCCCGCGCCGTCTACGAGAACGCGGTCAATGGCCGGGTCGTTCAGGGCGGCTCGACGCTCACCCAGCAGCTCGCAAAGAATTTGTTTCTCACCAATGAGCGCTCTTACGATCGCAAGATCCGCGAAGTGCTCATGGCGTTCTGGCTGGAGAACGAATATTCCAAGGAGCAGATCCTCGAATTCTACCTGAACCGCGTCTATTTCGGCTCCGGCGCTTATGGCGTCGAGGCCGCCTCGCAGCGCTATTTCGGCAAGAGTGCGCGCGATGTCACCCTGTCCGAATCCGCGCTTCTCGCCGGCCTTCTCGTTGCTCCCTCGCGCCTGTCGCCGGCGCGCGATCCCAATGCGGCCGAAACCCGGGCCCAGCTCGTTCTTTCCGCCATGCGCGATCAGGGCATGATCGGCGACAGCGAACTGGCCTCGGCCATCTCCGCCCCGCCGGTGCGCGCGGCCGCCTACTGGACGGGTTCGGAAAACTACGTCGCCGACCGCATCATGGGCGAACTGCCCGGCCTCATAGGCGGCGACGTGCGCAAGGACCTGATCGTCGAGGCGACGGTCGACCTCGATCTTCAGGACCTCGCCGAAAAGGCCGTCCGCCAGATGGTCGACGAGAACAAGGCGGAACTCGACGTCTCCCAGGGCGCGCTCGTCTCGATCGATCCGACCGGCGCCGTGCGCGCCATGGTCGGCGGCTACGACTACGCCAATTCGCAGTTCGACCGTGCGTCCGAGGCCCGGCGTCAGCCGGGCTCCGCCTTCAAGCCGTTCGTCTGGATGGCGGCGATGGAGCAAGGGCTGTTCCCCGACACGATCCGCAACGACGCGCCGGTCAAGATCGGCAACTGGTCGCCGCAGAACTTCAACAACAAGTATGCCGGCCCGATGACGCTGTCGCAGGCGCTCGCCCGCTCGTCGAATTCCATCGCCGCCGTTCTCGCGCACGAGGTTGGCCCTTCGGCCATCGTCGAGACGGCATGGCGCATGGGCATCGAATCCGATCTCCAGCCCAATCTGTCGATTTCGCTCGGCACCTCGGAAGTCACGCCGCTCGAACTCACATCCGCCTTCGTGCCTTTCGCGACGGGCGGCGTGCGGCACGAGAGCTATTTCGTCGAGCGGGTGACGACCGTCGATGGCGAGGTCCTCTATCAGCGTCCGGCATCGGCCGGTACACAGGTCGCCCGCCCCGAGACGATCGGCATGATGAACTACATGATGGCCGAGACGGTCGGAGCCGGCACCGGCCGCAACGCCGATTTCGGTTGGCCCGCCGCCGGCAAGACCGGCACCAGCCAGAATTCGCGCGACGCCTGGTTCGTCGGCTACACGGCCGAACTGACGACCGGCGTCTGGTTCGGCAATGATGACGGCCGCCCGATGAAGAACATCACCGGCGGGCAGTTGCCGGCCAAGGCGTGGAAGATCTTCATGGAAGGCGCGCATGACGGCGTTCCCGTCGCCTCGCTGCCCGGCCGCTGGTCGCCCGGTACCTTCGAGCGCATCGAGGATCTTCTGGCAAGCGATCAGGGAATCCCACAACAGGCGGCCTACCCTGCCGGCGACACCACCGGCTCTATCGCCCCGCCCGCCGATGTCGGCCGGCAACAGCAGCAGCGCTCCGGGCCGATCGGTTCGATCATGGACATCATCATGGGCGGCAACTGATTTCGCCCATCCCGGCTGACGTCAATTCGCCAGGAAATCCCGTAACAGCGCGATCTCGCGGTCGCTGGCCAGCGTCGGCGCGTGGCCGCAGTCGTCGAAGGTGACGAGGCGGGGTTTGGGGCCGCGTCTCGTCATTTCCTCGGCAGTTTCGGCAGCCAGCACATCCGATGTCCTGCCACGCAGGAGCAATGTCGGGATTGCCAGCCGGTCATAGGCCGACCAGATGTCGAGGTCGCCCGCATGGTGGCTGAATTGGGCGACGATCTGCGGATCGTAATGCACGGTCACGCGGCCGTCGTCGGTGCGCCGCATGGAGGTGTCGACCATGCGGCGCCAGAAGGCCGGCGTGTTCTCGCCGAAGGGCTCGTAGTTCCTGCGAAACCAGCCCTCGAGTTCGCCGACCGTGTCATAGACCGGCGGATTGCCGACATAGTCGACGATGCGGCCGGTTCCCGCCTTTGGGATATCAGGCCCGACATCATTGATGACGAGATGGGTGATGCGCCCCTCAAGGACGCCGGCGGCGAGCGTGACGCCGACCAGCCCGCCCATGGACGTGCCGATCCAGCGCGTCTCGCCGATGCCGTAATGGTCGAGCATCGCCTTCGCGGTTTCGCCGAAGGTGGCGTAGGAATAGTCGGTCGCGGGATCGCGCGCCCAACTCGACAGGCCGCGGCCGAGCGTATCCGGGCAGATCACGAAATATGTGTCTGCGAGCGCCTCGGCCGCCTCGTCGAAATCGCGCCCGGTGCGGGCAAGACCGTGCCACATCACGAGCGCCGGGTTCCTGGCGTCGCCCCATTCGGTGACGTGAAGCTCGAAGCCGGCGGCGGGGATATAGGTCGAGACGGGTTTCATTTGCGGCCACCTTTGCCGAGCAGCGTGCCTGCGATGCCCGCCGGGAAGAAATAGACGAGCAGGATGAAGAGAATGCCGAGCCAGAGCAGCCAGCGGTCGGGATTGAGAAGCTCCGGGATCAGCGGCAGGTCCGCTGTCGCCTGTGCGCCCGCGCCCATCAGATCCTTCAGATAGAACTGTGCGAGCGTCATGATGACCACGCCGACGATGGCGCCGACCATGGTGCCCATGCCGCCGATGACGACCATCAGCAGAACGTCGATCATGATGTCGAAGGAGAGCGTCACGTCCGGCCCGGTATAGCGCAGCCAGACGGCGCGCAACACGCCGGCGAGCGCCGCCACCACGGCGGCGATGCAGAAGACCGAGGTGCGGTAGGCAACGACGCGGTAGCCGATAGCCTCGGCCCGCATCTCGTTCTCGCGGATCGCCTGAAGCACCGTGCCGAGCGGCGAGCGCACGATGCGCACCAAGAGGTAGAAGAGCGCCAGCGAAGACAGGAAGACGAAATAGTAAAGATAGAGCCGGCCGGTGACCGGGACGCCGAACAGGCGGATCTGATCGCCATTTGCGTCTTGCAGCCTGTTGGCCGGCGAGAAGAAGCGCGGGATTTCGTAGGTGATGCCGTCCTCGCCGCCGGTGAAATTCGAAAGCTGGCTGGCGAGCACCAGCATGACGGAAGCGGCGGCAAGCGTGACCATGGCGAAGAAGATCGCCTTCACGCGCAAGGACAAGAGCCCGATGAGGACGGCGAGCACGAAGGCGGCGAGCACGCCGAGCGAGCCGCCGACGAGGATGGCGTCGAAGCCGCGCCCCATGGTCTTGAGCGCGATGGCGGCGCCGTAGGCGCCGAGGCCGAAGAACATGGTGTGGGCAAAGGAGACGATGCCGGTATAGCCGATGAGGAGATCGTAGCTGGCCACCAGCACGATGAAGACGCAGATGCGCGCCGCGACTTCCTGCGCGCGCACGTCGGGAAAGAGAAATGGCGCAAAGAGCAGGCAGATCCCGACGATAGCGGCAAAGCCGTAGACGATGACGCGGCCGATAGTGACGCGGGTGGAGGGGGCGGCGCGCGCGGGGGCGGTGAGGGTTTGGGTGGTCATCGTCTTACCCCTTGACCGCTGGCCTGAGGCCCCAGGGGCGCCACAGAAGCACGATCATCATCAGGATCATGGTCGAGGCGAGCGCCAGCTTGGGGAACAGGAAGGCGACGTAGTTGGTGGTCAGCCCCACCATCAGCGCGCCGAGGAGCGAGCCCTGGATGGAGCCGAGGCCGCCGATGATGACGACGATGAAGACCATCACCATCAGTTCCGAGCCGAGCGCCGGCGTGATCAGGCCCTGATAGCCGGCCCACATGGCCCCGCCCATCGCCGCGAGCGCCGAGCCCGCCATGAAGACCCCGATGAAGAGCCGGTCGATGCGAAAGCCCATCGCCTCGACCATCTCGCGGTTTTCGACGCCGGCGCGGATCAGCAGCCCGATGCGGGTGCGGTTCAGCGTCAGATGCAGGATGACATAGACGATGAGGCCGAGCAGGAAGGCGAAGATGCGGTAGATCTCGACCGCGACGTCGCCGATCAGGAACGAGCCGGTGAGGATCGCCGGGCGCGGGACCGGCATCGGCGTGCCGCCCCAGATGACGAGCAGGATTTCCTCCGCGACGATCAGCGCGCCGACGGTGATGAGGATCTGGCGCAGATGGTCGGCATAGACCGGTTTGATGATGACGCGCTCGAAGAACCAGCCGGCGAGCGCGCCGAAGGCGGTGGCAGCGCCGATGGCGGCGGCGAGAGCTGCGATGTTGAGAAAGGCCGAATCCCCGCTCACCCAGATGCCGAGTGCGGCCAGCACCGTCGCGCCGATGAAGGCGCCGAAGGAGACGAAGGCGGAATGGCCGAAATTAAGAACGTCCATCAGGCCGAAGATCAACGACAGGCCCGACGCCATCAGGAAGATCATCATCCCCATGGCGAGACCGGCGATGGTGAGCGTCATCCAGGATGACGGTCGGCCGATCAGGACGAAGGCGACCAGGGCGACGATGAGCGGCAGCAGCATGACGCCGCCGAAGCGGGTGAAGGTGGCGGAGAGGGATTTCATTGGGACGCTGCCTTCCAGATCTTGATGGGGCGGCGCTCACCCCCCTCTGTCCTGCCGGACATCTCCCCCTCAAGGGGGGAGATTAGTCTCGTCGCCGGCACCGCGTGATCTCCCCCCTTGAGGGGGAGATGTCCGGCAGGACAGAGGGGGGTGTGACAAAGCCGAAACATCGAACGATCCTAATGATGGTCTTCGAGCGACAGGCTGAGCAGCCGCGCCTGCAAATCCGCATCGGCCGCAAGCTCGGCCATCTCGCCCCGGTGGACGATGCGCCCGTCGTCGATGACGGCCACCGTGCGGCCCAGGGCCTTGGCGAAGAGGAAATTCTGCTCGACCAGCAGGATCGTCGTATCCTCGCCGATCTCGCGGAAGGCGTCGATCATGTTGCGGATGATCGCCGGCGCGAGGCCCTTGGTCGGCTCGTCGATCAGGATCAGGTCGCGCCGTTCGATGATCGCGCGGGAGATGGCGAGCATCTGCTTCTGGCCGCCGGAGAGCGCATGGGCCTGGCGATCCCAGAACTTCTCCATCGCCGGGAAGATGGCGAAAACGCGATCGAGCCGCGCCTTGTCGAAGCGGCCATGCGTGGCGGCGAGGCGCATGTTTTCCTCCACCGTCAGTCCGCCGAAGATGCCCATGTTTTCCGGCACGAAGGCGATGCCGAGCCGGGCGATGTCGGAGGTGTGCATGGCCGCGATGTCGCGGCCGCGAAACATGATCGCGCCCGTCTTCGCCTTCCAAAGGCCCATGATGGTGCGCAGCGTCGTCGTCTTGCCGGCGCCGTTGCGGCCGAGCAGCACATGGACGCCGCCTTCGGGCACGTCGAGCGAGATGCCGTGCAGGATATGGTATTGTGCGATGTCGGTGTGGACGTCGTCGAGCCGCAGGATGGAATCCGTCATGCCACGTCCTCCGCGCCGACGCCGAGATAGATTTCGCGCACGATGGGCAGCGCCATCACTTCGGCCGGCTTCCCGTCGGCGACGAGTTCGCCATTGTGCAGCACGACGATGCGGTCCGCGAGCGCACGCACCACGTCCATCTTGTGCTCCACGAGCAGGATCGTCTTGGCCGTATCCTTCTTCAGGTCCGCGATGAGTTCGAGGATGACCGGCGCCTCGTCGACGGACATGCCGGCGGTCGGCTCGTCGAACATGAAGATGTCGGGCTCCATCGCCGCCAGCATCGCCACTTCCAGCTTGCGCTGGTCGCCATGCGGCAGGGCGGAGGCGGGCAGATGCGCGACCGGGGAAAGCCGCGTCTGCTCGAGATAGCGCTCGGCCTTGTCGGAGAGGTCGGTCAGGCTCGCCGCATTGCGCAGAGCCGAGGGGCCTTGCCCCGCCTTCGCCTGCACCGCAAGGCGCACGTTTTCCAGCACTGTCAGCTTGGGGAAGAGATTGGTCAACTGGAAGGCGCGGCCGATGCCGGCCTTGGCGCGGGCGGAAGCCGACATCCGCGTGATCTCCTTTTCCCCCTTGAAGATGCGCCCTTCCGTCGGCTTCAACTGGCCGGAGACGAGGTTGAACCACGTCGTCTTGCCGGCGCCGTTGGGACCGACGATGACGGTGAGTTCGCCCGGCTGGAACGCGCAGGTGACATCGTTCACCGCAGCGTGCCCGCCGAAGCGGATCGTCAGGTTTTGGGTAGCGATGGAGGGGGTCAATGTTCTTGCAGCCCATGAGAGGAAAGCGTTGCCGCCCTGGCGACACTTATCCAGCTTGACGGTTCCTCTCCCCCCAGGCAGGGGGAGAGGTGGCCCGAAGGGACGGAGTGGGGGTGATGCGTTCCCGGCCAAAGGCCGGGAACGATCTAAAGCGCTACTCCTGGTTATTCCGCCCGACCGGAATATCCATCTCCGACGCCGGGATTTCGCGCACCAGTTCCGGCACGGCCCACTCGACGCCGTCCTCGACCGCGATCTTGAAGTGGTACATGGACTGCAAGGCCTGATGGTCTTCCGGGCGGAAGGTCATCTCGCCCTTTGGCGTGTCGAAGGACATGCCTTCCATGGTCGTGATCAGCGTCTCGGTTTCCCAGTCCTCGGCCGTCTCCAGCGCCTTGACGATGGCCATGGCGGAGGCCATGCCGCCGGCGGTGAAGAAGTCCGGCGGGGTGTTGAAGCGTTCCATATGCTGCTCGACCAGCCAGTCGTTCACCGGATTGTCCGGCAGTTCGTAATAATAATAGATGGCGCCTTCCATGCCGGGCACCTGCTTGTAGGAAACGAGTGCCGGCAGGATGTTGCCGCCGGTCGAAAGCTCGATGTCGTAGCGGTCGAGGCCGGCGGAGGCGAGCGGCGTCATGGCGTCGATGCCGGCGACATAGATCATGATGACCTTGCGGCCCGGCTGGTCGCGCAGCGCTTCCGTCAGGCGTTCGATGGTCGCGGTGAAATCGGTCGTCTGCTGGGGCACGTATTCCTCGGCGACGAGATTGGCGCCGGTGCCTTCGAGCGCGGCCTTGAAGGCGGCGACGCCGTCGCGGCCGAAGGCGTAGTCTTGCGCCAGCGTTGCGACATAGAGGTTTTCGTCGGGAGCCAGCGCAAGTGCCTGGGCCTGCATGTCCATCGACGAATTGCGCGAGGTCTTGAAGACGTAGCGGTTGGAATCGGCGCCCGTCAGCCCGTCCGCGACGGCCGGCTCGACCAGCAGGATGCGCTCATATTCGGCCGCGACCGGCAGAAGCGACATCGCCACGCCTGACGACGTGTCGCCGACCGCGATCAGCGCGTCGTCGTCGCCATAGGCCTCGGCGAGAAGCGCGCGCGCGACGTCCGGCTTGAACTGCGTGTCCTTGCGGATGATCTCGATCTTGCGGCCTTTGACCTCCATCGTGCCGTCGGTCGCATATTCGAGACCCATCTCGAAGCCGGTCTGGGTCTGCTTGGAATAGGCTTCCAGCGGCGAGCCCGACAGGCCGTGCAGCAGTGCGATTTTGACCGGATCGTCCTGCGCCCCGGCCGGCATGACGAAGGCGCAGGACAGGGCCAGCGCGGCGAACCATTTCTTCATGTAACTTCCTCCCGAAAGCGATTGATCTGGTCGAAAATCGGCAAAGCACCAGCGCAGCCGCCGAAGACGGTTGATTTTTGGTCCGGCACTCGCGACTGTCCTCCCGGATCGCGATGTCGCAGGCCATGGCCGGCCGACATCACGAAATCCTGCCCAAACTATCGGCGAAAGCACGGTTTTTCCGCAATATCGTAAAAATACGCATGACCGACGACATTTTCGACTACGCAAAGCTCGCTTTCGACCACGCGCCCGTCGGCCTCGTGGTCACGGAAAGCCGTGTCATCCGCGCCTGCAATCCGGCCTTCTCGGCGATGTTCGGCTACCGGATCGACGAACTCGTCGATCAGTCCTTCGCCTTCCTCTACCCCAGCCAGGAAGAGTTCGTGCGCATCCGCGACGTCGGCGTCGAGCCGCTCAGGAAGGACAATCGCTATTCCGACGAGCGGATCATGGCGAGGAAGGACGGCGCCTTGTTCTGGTGCCGGGTGCGCGGCCATTCGCTGACGCGCGACGACGATCCGCTCGGCCGCGCCGTCTGGAGCTTCGCCGACCTTTCATCGACGCGCCAGGTGCTGGCGCTTTCCACGCGCGAAAGGCAGATCGTGATGCATCTGGGCGAAGGCCGCACGTCGAAGGAAATCGCGCGGATGCTGGACGTTTCGCCGCGCACCGTAGAGGCCTACCGCGCGCGGCTTTTGAAGAAATGCGGTGCGGTCAATGTGGCGGAGTTGCTGTCCCACCTTTCCACCATGCCGCATTAGCCTAGACGTGCTGGCCGCCATTGATGTGGATTTCGGCGCCGGTGACGTAGGAGGACTGGTCGGAACACAGGAAGAAGATCGTGTCGGCGACTTCGGAGGTGGAGCCGAGCCGGCGCAGCGGGATCGTCTCGACGATCTTTTCGGTGCCCGGCGACAGGATCGCCGTGTCGATCTCGCCCGGCGCGATCGAGTTCACGCGGATGCCGTGCGGGCCGAAATCGGCGGCCATTTCGCGCGAGAGCGAGGATAGCGCGGCCTTCGACGTCGCATAGGCGGTGCCGGCGAAGGGGTGGACGCGGCTGCCGACGATCGAGGTGACGTTGACGATCGAGCCCTTGGCGGCCGCCAGTTCCTTGAACAGGCCGCGCGCGAGCATGATCGGGGCGAAGAAATTGACCTGGAAGACGTCGCGCCACACATGCATCGGCGTTTCGATCGAATTCATCCGCCCGCCCTTGTCGAGCTTCGGAGAAATTGCGGCATTGTTGATCAGCGCGTGGAGTTCGCCGCCGGTATCCTCGAGCCGATGGCGGATGTTCGCCACGGCCGATCCGACATCCTCGGGGTCCGAGAGATCGACCTTGATGTGATCTTCCGGCCCCTGCGGCCAGGGGCAGTCCTCGGAAAAGGCATTGCGCGAACAGGTGATGACGCGCCAGCCCTCGCGCGAGAAGCGTTTGACCGTCGCGTGTCCGATGCCCCGGCTCGCGCCGGTCAAAACCAGTGTCTTTTGCATCATTTCTCCGGCCGGATGGGTAAACCAGACGCTATTTAGAGAGTTTGCGCGGCGGAAGCGAGTGCAACAATGCGTGTTGATGCATGTCCCGCTCTCGCCGCACGCCGCTTCTGGCTATGCGGACCGCACGCCGCGCAGCCGAGTTCGCCAAAGGATCATCGACATGATCGCGACATTCATCAGATTCCAGGCGATGCCGTTCAGGAAAGCCGCCTGATACGATCCGGTGATATCGTAGATCAGCCCCGACAGCCAGCCGCCGAGCGCCATGCCGATGATCGTCGCCATGATGACGAGGCCGACCCGCTGCCCCGCCTCGTGCGCCGGCAGATATTCGCGCACGATGATCGCATAGCTCGGCACGATGCCGCCCTGCGACAGGCCGAAGATCAGCGAGACGACGTATAGCGAGGCAAGCCCGTCGAAGGGGATGTAGGCGGCAAGCGCCAGCATCTGGAAGACCGAGCCGATCAGCAGCGTCTTCACCCCGCCGATATGGTCGGCGAGGAAGCCGGAAGCGAGCCGGCTGGCGACGCCGCCGATCAGCATCAGCGACAACATCTCCGCGCCCACCCCGACGCCGAAGCCGAGATCGACGCAATAGGCCACGATATGGACCTGCGGCATCGACATGGCGACGCAGCAGCCCAGCCCGGCGATCGAGAGGAGAATCTGAAGCTGGCGCGGCGAAAGATCGATCGACATCACCGGCTTGGGCGCGGCCGCATGGGCGCCGGAGCCAAGGTCGGGCGCTCGCGCCTTGAGAAAGAGCAGCGCCAGCGGCAGCATGGTGACGAGGCAGAAGAGGCCGATGCCGAAATAGGTTATCCGCCAGCCCTGGTCCGGCAGCACGGCCTGGATCACCAGCGGCCAGATCGCGCCGGCGAAGTAGTTGCCGCTCGCCGCCGCCGCCACCGCGACGCCGCGCCGCTTCATGAACCAGTGCGAGATATCGGCGATCAGCGGGCCGAAGGTCGCCGCCGCGCCGAAGCCGATCATCGTCTGGACGATCGCGAACACCCAGATCGAGGGCGCGAGCGCGGCTGCGGCAAAGCCGAGGCCGAGCGCGAGGGCCGAGCCGATGACGGGCAGCAATATGCCCGCCTTGTCGACGAAGCGCCCCATATAGACGTTGCCGATGGCGAACCCCACCATGGTCATCGTGTAGGGCAGAGAGGATTGCGCGCGCAGCGTTCCGAATTCCGCCTCGATGGCCGGCATGACGACGACGACCGACCACATGCCGACCGAGCCGATCGTGGCGATCAGCACCGACATGACCAGCCGCGTCCAGGCGTAGCGGCCGTCGATCTGGCTGATGCGGTCTTGCGGAATCGGTTCCAAGCGGTTCTCCTCGCCGTCTTCGATAGAAGTCTCGCCGTTTCTGCGTCAGCACCAGAGCGCGCCAACGACCAAGCCAGTCATGTCCAGGCGGAAAGCCCCTGCCGCAAAAGGTCGAGCGCAAGCAGCGAGATGCCGATCTTGAACCACCGGCGGAACTGCGCCTCCGGCAGCCGCTCCAGCCAGCGTGAGCCATAGACGGTGCCGAGATATCCCGACGCGATCATGACGGCCACCAGCGGCGCCCAGGCGGCGAAGGCGAAGCCGGCCAGCCCGAAGACGACGATCTTGAGCGCGTGCTGGATCGTCATGCCGGCTGCGTGCGTTGCCACCAGCGCCTTGCGGTCATCGGGAATGATCTGCGCGAAGACGGAGGAAAGCAGCGGTCCGGTCGCGCCCACCATCATGGTCAGGAGCGCCGTCGCCGCGCTGCCGATCGCCAGTCCGATCCGCCCCAGCCGGTCGAAGCCGGGGATCGTCGCCCATGTCACGATCAGGATGAAACCGCCGAGAACGAGTTTCAGGAGCGCGTCGGGAAGCTGCACCACCACGAAGGCGCCGGCGATGGCGCCAACGAGCGATCCGATCAGGAAGGGCAGGAAGATGTCGCGCCGGATGAAGGGTCTCTGGTGCCAGGCGCGGCCGGTATTGGAGCCGAGCTGCACTGCGCCATGGACCGGGATGAGCGCGGCGACGGGGAGGAACAGCCCCATCAGCGCCAGCATGGCGACGCCGCCGCCCACGCCGAAGGCGGCCGTCAGCGCGGAGGTGAAGAAACTCGCGACGATCAGGAAGGCCGCCGCCCAGATCGCCAGTGCTTCCGGCAAAAGTGCGGCCAGAACGTCCAAGGAGGACTACATGCCCTGCGGCCGGGTGAACTGGCCGGCCGCGCGATAGGTCCACAGATAGGTCGGCAGGATGGCCTCCATCGCCTGCGGGCGAATGCCGAGGCCTTCGAGCGTGCGACCCTCGCTCTCGGCGGATGGCGAGACCACATTGTCGGTCTTGAGCATTTCCACCTGGTCGCGCGTCAGGAGCGGGTTCGGCATCCGGCCGAGGATCGCGCCCTGGATTTCGGCGATCTTCCAGGGGATCGGCACGAACAGCCGCTTGCGGCCGATAATCTTCAGCATCAGTTCCATGCAGGCGCGGAACGAAAGCGCTTCCGGTCCGCCCAGTTCGTAGACCTTGCCGCCCTCGACCTTGCCCTCGACGGCGCGCGCGAAGGCGTCGGCCACGTCGCCGACATAGACCGGCTGGAACATTGTTTCCCCGCCGCCGATCATCGGTAGCGCGGGCGAAAGCCGCGCCATGGCTGCGAAGCGATTGAAGAACCCGTCCTCGGGGCCGAAGACGATGGACGGGCGAAAGACGATGGCGTCCGGCGAGGTTTCGAACACCGCCGCTTCGCCCTCGGCCTTGGTGCGGCCGTAGTCGGACTGCGAATGCGCATCCGCGCCGATCGCCGACATCTGGATGAAGCGGGCGCCCGCTGCCTTTGCCGCTTCCGCCGCCGCGCGGGCGCCTTCGGCCTGCACGGCATCGAAGGTCTGGGCGCCGCTTTCCGACAGGATGCCGACGAGATTGATCACCCGGTCCGCGCCTTCGACTGCCTTGTCGATCGAGGCGCGGTTGCGCAGATTCCCGCGCACGGCATGAATCTGGCCGACATTGCCGAGCGGCTGGAGATGATGCGCCGTGTTCGGGTTGCGGCTGACGACGCGGATGCGATAGCCGCGCTTTGCCAGCGCGCGCACCACGTATCGGCCGACGAAACCGGAGCCGCCGATGATGGTGACGAGGGGAGGAATCTGGGTGACGGGGGTCATCGCGTCCTGCTCTTTGAAGCCTTCGCGGCTGTCTTAATCAGTTTGGATTGAAACGCAAAGAGCCAAGAGCCTTTCGATCAACAATGTTCGCCCTTGCATGGCAGGCATTCCGTCTCGTCTGTTGACCGCTTGGGGCTGGGGCGCGACACCTTCGTTTCCGCTGCGTGATCGGCGGCAACAAATAAGAACATTTCTAGGGATCGTCATGACCAAAGCGCATATCGGCCTGATCGGCCTTGGAACCATGGGCTCCAATCTCGCCTTGAACATAGCCGAAAAAGGCCATGCGGTCGCCGTCTACAACCGTACGGCGTCGAAAACAGGCGCCTTCTTCGAGAATGCCGGAAATTTGCGCGAACGCATCGTTCCCTGCGCGACGCTGGCCGAGTTCGTCGCCCAGATCCGCCCGCCGCGCCCGGTGATCCTCATGGTCCAGGCCGGCAAGGCGGTGGACGAGCAGATCGCGGGATTGCGGAAGCATCTGCAAGCCGGCGACATGATCCTCGACGCCGGCAACGCCAATTTCCGCGACACGATCCGTCGCTTCGGGGAATTGGAAGGTTCGGGCCTCACCTTCGTCGGCATGGGCGTTTCGGGCGGCGAGGAGGGGGCGCGTCACGGCCCGTCCATCATGGTCGGAGGCGCCGAGGAGGCATGGCGGCAGATCGCGCCGATCCTCACCGACATCGCCGCGCGGTTCAAGGGTGAACCCTGCGCCGCCTGGCTCGGCGAGGGCGGCGCCGGCCACTTCGTCAAGACGATCCACAACGGCATCGAATATGCCGATATGCAGATGATCGCCGAAATCTACGGCCTCCTGCGCGACGGCGCGGGGCTGCCGGCCGGTGAAATGGCGGCGATCTTCGAACGCTGGAATTCCGGCCCGCTCGAATCCTACCTCGTCGAGATCACCGCAGAGGTCCTGCGCGCGTCCGACCCCGGCACCGGCGGGCCGCTGGTCGACGCCATCCTCGACCGCGCCGGCCAGAAGGGCACCGGCCGCTGGGCCGCCGTCGAGGCGCAATTGATGGGCATACCCGCCACCACGATCGAAACCGCGGTCGCCGCACGCAGCCTGTCGGCGGAAAAGGACATGCGGCTTGAGGCTGAAAGCGTCTATGCGGCAAGGCTGCCGACCGCCTCCCTCGTCGCCGACGAGGCTTTCGTCCACGATCTCGAACACGCGCTTCTGGCCGCCAAGGTCGCCGCCTATGCGCAGGGCTTCGCGGTCATGGAGGAGGCGTCGGCGGAATTCCGCTGGAACCTTCCCCTCGGCACCGTCGCGCGCATCTGGCGCGCCGGCTGCATCATCCGCTCGCAGTTCCTGAGCGAGATCGCCGCTGCCTATGATGAGGCGAAGGAGCCCGCGCATCTCCTCCTGATGCCCGCCTTCATCGAAACGATGGCAATGGCAAGCCCGGCCCTGCGCCGCGTCGTCGCCCGCGCCGTCGAGGCCGGCCTGCCGGTGCCGGCGCTTGCAGCCGCGATCACATATTTCGACGCCTTCCGCCAGGGCCGCGGCACCGCCAACCTCATCCAGGGCCAGCGCGATTTCTTCGGCGCGCACGGTTTCGAGCGCATCGATGCGAAAGGCGAGCATCACGGCGTCTGGTCGAAATGATCGACAAAAACGAAACCGTCTCTTTACCCATTCGGGAAGCAGAAATGCGCCGGTAATATCTCCTTTACTGAGAAAGCCCAAGTCTTGTGGCATGTGTCATTCATGTGTCCAAGGCGGGGGCCTGCCATGTTGAGAAAATTCCTGGAATCGCGCTCGGGAAATTTCGCGATCCTTTCCGGGGTCACGATGATCCCGCTCTGTCTGGCGGCGGGTCTGGCCGTCGATTATTCACGCCATCAGTCGGCGCAACGCCATCTGCAGGAAATGGCCGATGCCACCTCGCTGGCGCTGGCCGCCTCCAAGGAGCAGAACCAGGCGCGGCTTGAACAGATCGCCAACGACTATCTGGCCGCCAACCGCACCAGTTCCCGCGTTCAACAGGTTTCATTGGCGAACATCGTCGCCACGACCGAGAGCGTGGACGTGGAGCTGGCCGGATCGATTCCGACGACCTTCATGGGCATCGCCGGCTACCAGCAGCTCGACATCGGGGCCTCGGCGCTCGCCGAACGCGCCACGCGCGGCACGGTGGAAGTGTCGCTGGTTCTCGACAACACCTGGTCGATGTCCGACAGGGACGCCAAGGGCGTCCGCAAGATCGATGCCTTGAAGACGGCCGCTTCGGGCCTCGTCGACCAGTTGCTGAAATCGCCGGACGGCGGCGTCAGGATCGCGCTCGTGCCCTATGGCGAATATGTCAATGTAGGCCTCCAGCACCGCAACAATTCCTGGCTGGACGTTCCGGCCGACTATTCCGTGCCGAAAGGCCGGGATCGGCAATGCACGACGAGCACGACCAAGTCGCGCTGCGTGCAGCAAAAGGCGGCCAAGACCTGCACCCGCGAGGTCGACGGCGTTCGGGAAACCTATAGCTGCGGCGGCGGCTGCGCCAAGTCGGAAACCTATACGGTTCCAGAGTACCAGACCTGTTCGGGCGGCAAATGGACCCAGACCTTTGCCTGGCATGGCTGTGTCGGCTCGCGCACCGGCGGCACCTATCGCCTGAACGACGACAACGCTTCGGTCAAATATCCCGGATACGTCACCCAGAATGCCGAATGCCTCAATCCGCTCGTCCGGCTGACCAGCACGAAGCAGACGCTCAAGGATGCCATCACCGGCATGATCATCGAAAAGGGAAGCCACAAGGCGAAAACCTACATCCCCGGCGGCATGATCTGGGGGCTGCACACGCTGGCGCCTTCCGGGCCGTTCGGCGACGGGCTCGCCTATGACGAGGAAAACCTGCGTCCGCGCAAGGTCGTCGTTCTGATGACAGATGGCGAGAACACGCTTCTCTACGACAAGAACAACGGCAAGGCGGTCATCCCCTCGAAGAACCTCAAGGACCTGTTGCCAGGTGAGAGACAGGCCTGGCGCGAGGATGACGATGACGACGACGATTGCGACGACGACGAGGACGAGTCCTGCGGCGCCTCGTCCGACCCTCTGGGCAGAGGTCCCTTCCGTCAGACCAACGAAGACACGCTTGCCATCTGCACCAACATGAAGGGCAACGAGGTCGAGATCTACACCGTCGCCTTCATGGTCGACGATCCGGTCGCCCGCGACATGCTCAAGGCCTGCGCGTCGTCCTCGCAGCATTACTTCCAGGCTTCGGACGCGGCGGTTCTGGCGGCGGCCTTCTCCGGCATCGCGCAATCGCTTCAGGTCGTGCGGCTCGCGCGCTGATCGCCGGCAAGAGAGTGCGGACGGGGCCGTTTCGGCCCCGTCGTCGTTTCAGTTCCCCAGAATGCCCGGCAGCCGCAATCCCTTCTCGCGCGCGCAGTCGAGCGCGATGTCGTAGCCCGCGTCGGCATGGCGCATGACGCCGGTCGCCGGGTCGTTCCACAGCACCCGCTCCAGCCTGCGCGCCGCATCGTCCGTGCCGTCGGCGACGATCACCATGCCCGAATGCTGCGAAAACCCCATGCCGACGCCGCCGCCATGATGCAGCGACACCCAGGTCGCGCCCGATGCGGTGTTGAGCAGCGCGTTGAGGAGCGGCCAGTCGGACACGGCGTCCGAACCGTCCTTCATCGCTTCCGTCTCCCGGTTGGGCGAAGCGACGGAGCCGGAATCGAGATGATCGCGGCCGATCACCACCGGCGCCTTGAGTTCGCCCTTCGCCACCATCTCGTTGAAGGCGAGGCCGAGCCTATGCCGGTCGCCGAGCCCGACCCAGCAGATGCGGGCCGGCAGGCCCTGGAACGCGATGCGCTCCTTCGCCATGTCGAGCCAGCGATGGAGATGGTCGTTGCCCGGCGTCAGTTCCTTCACCTTGGCGTCGGTTCTGTAGATGTCCTCCGCATCGCCGGAAAGCGCCGCCCAGCGGAACGGCCCGATCCCCCGGCAGAACAGCGGGCGGATGTAGGCCGGCACGAAGCCGGGAAACGCGAACGCGTTCTCCAGCCCCTCTTCCTTCGCCACCTGGCGGATGTTGTTGCCGTAGTCGAGCGTCGGAACGCCGAGTTCCCAGAACCGCACCATCGCTTCGACATGCGCGCGCATCGACGCGCGTGCCGCTGTTTCCACCGCTTTCGGGTCGCTCTCGCGCTTCGCCTTCCATTCGGCGATCGACCAGCCCTTCGGCAGATAGCCGTTGAGCGGGTCATGCGCCGAAGTCTGGTCGGTCACCATGTCCGGCCTGACGCCGCGCCTGACGAGTTCGGGCAGGATCTCGGCCGCATTGCCCAGAAGCCCGACCGACTTCGCCTCGCCGGCCTTCGTCCAGCGCGCGATCATCTCCAGCGCCTCGTCGAGGCTCGTCGCCTTTTCGTCGACATAGCGGGTGCGTTTGCGAAAATCGATCCGCGTCTCGTCGCATTCGATGGCAAGGCACGACGCGCCCGCCATTACCGCCGCCAGCGGTTGCGCGCCGCCCATGCCGCCCAGTCCAGCCGTAAGTATCCACTTACCTTTGAGATCGCCGCCATAGTGCTGTCGGCCGGCCTCGACGAAGGTCTCGTAGGTGCCCTGCACGATGCCTTGAGTGCCGATATAGATCCAGGAGCCGGCCGTCATCTGGCCGTACATCATCAGCCCCCGTTTATCGAGTTCATTGAAATGGTCCCAGTTCGCCCAGTGCGGCACGATGTTCGAATTGGCGATCAGCACCCGTGGCGCGTCCTTATGGGTGCGGAACACGCCCACCGGCTTGCCGGACTGGACGAGAAGCGTCTCCTCCTCGCTCAAGCCCTTGAGGCTCGCGACGATCCGGTCGAAATCCTGCCATGTCCGCGCCGCGCGCCCGATGCCGCCATAGACGACGAGTTCGTTCGGGTTCTCGGCCACGTCGGGGTCGAGATTGTTCATCAGCATCCGCATCGCCGCCTCGGTCGTCCAGTATTTGGCGGTGATCTCCGGCCCCCGCGGCGCGCGGATTTCGCGGATGTTGTGGCGTGGATTGGTCATGGGCGTCCTCCGATGGCCGCGTCTTCCAGCGCGGCGAGCAATGTCTTCAAGGTCCGGCGCAGCGGCGCGGCCTTCGCCGCATCGAACGCCCAGGGTTCTTGCTCGGCCGCAAGATAGGCCGACTGCGCGATCTCCATCTGGATCGCGTGGACGCCGGTCTCAGGCTTTCCGTAATGCCGTGTCGTCCAGCCGCCCTTGAACCGGCCGTTCGCGATCCATTCGAAGCCTGAATCGCCGGCGATTTCCGTCGCGACCCGCGCGAACTTCGCATCGCAGGTCAGCCCGTCATTCGTGCCGATGTTCAGCACCGGTAGCTCGCCCTCGAACAGGAATGGGCAGCGCGAGCGGATCGAATGGCAGTCGTAGACGAGCCCGATCCCATGCACCGCCTTCACCCGCGCGATCTCGGCGGCCAACGCTGCATGATAGGGCGCGTGCCAGGCTGCCAGCCTGCGCTCGCTCTCGGCCGCGTCCGGCATCTCGGTCCAGATCGGCTGGTTGTCGAAATCGGTCTGCGGCACCAGCCCCGTCGTGTTCTGCCCCGGATAGAGACTGATCCCCGAAGGATCGCGATTGGCGTCGATCACATAGCGATGGAAATTCGCCTTCACCACCGACGCTCCTGGCAAAAGTCCGTCATAAAGCCTGTCGATATGCCAGTCGGTGTCGCGCAATCTGCGCCCTTCGGCGTTGAGCTTCGCCAATGTTTCAGCGGGCACATATGTCCCGACATGCGGCATTCCGAGAATGACGGGCGAGGTGCCCTGAATGACGGATACGGGTGTCATGACGGCCTCCGTTCTCTCGAAGGCGACCCCCACCCTTTATCCCTCCCCACAAGGGGGAGGGTAACGTGATCGTCGAGTTCACAATTTGAGCTGTTCGCCAAGCATATCGGGCTCGACGTGGATGCCCTCCCTCCCCCTTGTGGGGAGGGATAAAGGGCGGGGGTCCCCTTCATAAAAACCATCAAGAACCCTCCAACCCCGGCAAGACATTCCCTACAGTGGCATTCAGCGCCCCCGAGGCCACAAGTCCCGCCGCCGCCTCCAGATCGCCCGCCATATACCGATCCACCTCCAGCCCCGCCACGACACTCCGCACCGCCCCATGCGCCGCCTGCAACGCCGTGCTCGTTTTCAACGGCGCGCGAAAGTCGATGCCCTGCGCCGCCGTCACCGCCTCGATGCCGACGATCGCGGCAAGATTGTCGGTCATCGCGAGCAGACGCCGTGCGCCGTGGCACGCCATCGACACATGGTCTTCCTGATTGGCCGAAGTCGGCGTCGAATCCACCGAGGCCGGATGCGCCATCTGCTTGTTCTCGCTCATCAGCGCGGCCGAGGTCACCTCGGCGATCATCAGGCCGGAATTCAGTCCCGGCTTCGCCGCCAGAAACGCCGGCAGGCCGAAGGACAGCGCCGGGTCGACCAGAAGCGCGATCCGTCTTTGCGCGATCGCGCCGATCTCGCAGATGGCGAGCGCGATCTGGTCGGCGGCGAACGCCACCGGCTCGGCATGGAAATTGCCGCCCGAAAGCACCTGCCCGTCCGACAGAACCAGCGGGTTGTCGGTCACCGCATTGGCTTCGATCACCAGTGTCCGCGCCGCCTGCCTCAGCACGTCGAGGCACGCGCCGTCCACCTGCGGCTGGCAGCGGATGCAATAGGGGTCCTGCACCCGCTCGTCGCCCTCGCGATGGCTCTCGCGGATTTCCGAACCGTCGAGCAGCGCCCACAGCGCCGCCGCCGTGTCGATCTGCCCCTGATGCCCGCGCAGCGCGTGGATTTCGGGATGGAATGGCGCCGACGACCCCATCGCCGCGTCGGTCGACAACGCCCCGGTCACCAACGCCGCATTGGCAGCCCGGTGCGCCTTGAACAGCCCCGCCAGCGCCAGTGCGGTCGAGACCTGCGTGCCGTTGATCAGCGCGAGCCCTTCCTTGGCGGCGAGCGTGATGGGTGTCAGGCCCGCACGCTCCAGCGCCGCGCGTCCGGTCAGGCGTTCGCCGGCAAAGTACGCCTCGCCCTCGCCGATCATCACCGCCGTCATATGCGCCAGCGGCGCCAGGTCGCCCGAGGCGCCGACCGAGCCTTTCTCGGGGATCACCGGCACGACGCCCTTGTCCAGCATGGCTTCGATCAATTCCACGGTTGAAGGCTTGACGCCCGAAGCGCCGCGCCCGAGCGACGCCAGCTTCAGCGCCATCACCAGCCGCACGATCTCCAGCGCCAGCGGCGCGCCGACGCCGCAGCAATGCGACAGGATCAAATTCCGCTGCAGCGTCGCGACGTCGCCCGCCGCGATCTTGACCGAAGCAAGCTTCCCGAAGCCGGTATTGATGCCATAGACCGCCGCCTCGCCCTTCGCGATCCGATCGATGACGTCGCTGGCGCGCACGATTCCCGGTCGGCACGCCGCATCGAGCCGCGCCGCCAGGCCGTCCCAATAGATCGCCTGCAATTGGTCGAGCGTGACGGCACCTGGAGTGAGGACGAGGGTCATGCGCGGGTTCCGATCCAAAGCGGATAGCGCGCCACCCCCCTCTGTCCTGCCGGACGCCCTGGCCCGAGACCCGTGGCTCGGGCCAGGGCGTCCGGCAGGACAGAGGGGGGTGTGACCGAGCAGGACCCTTCGAGAACCATTCTCACACCCTCTCCACCAAAGCATTGAATCCAATCCGATAAACCAGCTCCGCCGGCTCCTCGACATCCCACACCGCCAACTCCGCCCGCTTGCCCGCTTCGACCGTCCCGATCTCGCCATCAAGCCCCAGCGCCCGCGCGGCGTTGCGCGTCATCCCCGCCAGCGCCTCCTCCGGCGTCAGCCGAAACAAGGTGGCCGCCATGTTCATCGCCAGAAGCGGCGAGGCGAGCGGCGACGATCCCGGATTGCAGTCGGTCGCGACCGCGATCGACACGCCCGCTGCGCGCAAAGCATCGACCGGCGGCAACTGCTTTTCGCGCAGCGTGTAGAACGCGCCCGGCAGCAGCACCGCGACGGTTCCTGCCGACGCCATCGCCGCCACGCCGTCGGCGCCCAGATATTCCAGATGATCGGCCGACAGCGCGCCATGCTGCGCCGCAAGCTTGGCCCCGCCGAGGTCCGACAATTGCTCCGCGTGCAACTTCACCGGCAGCCCGAGCGCCTTGGCCTTGCCGAACACGCGCGCGATCTGCTGCGGACTGAAAGCGATGCCCTCGCAGAACCCGTCCACGGCGTCGATCAGGCCTTCCTCCGCGCCGGCTTCCATGCCCGGCAGCGCAACCTCTTCGATGTAGGCGTCCGCCCGGCCGTTATATTCGCCCGGCACGGCATGGGCGGCGAGCCAGCTCGTCTGCACCCGCACGTCGCGCAGGCGGCCGAGTTCGCGCGCGGCGCGCAGCATCTTCAATTCGTCCTCCACGGTCAGTCCGTAGCCGGATTTGATCTCCACCGTGCCGACGCCCTCGGCCAGCATGGCGTCGAGCCGCGGCAGCGCCGCCTCCACCAGTTCGTCCTGCGAAAGTTGGCGCGTGGCAGTGACGGTCGAGACGATGCCGCCGCCCGCCCGTGCGATCTCTTCGTAAGTCGCCCCCTCGAGCCGCATCTCGAACTCGCGCGCGCGGTTGCCGCCGAAGACGAGATGGGTGTGGCAGTCGATCAGCGCCGGCGTGACGAGCCGCCCGCCCATGTCGCGCGTCTCGAACTCGTCGAAGGCTTCCTCGAAATCCTCGACCGGCCCCGCATAGGCGATCCGCCCGTCGCGGATGGCGACCGCGCCGTCCTCGACCAGCCCGTACGGGCGCTTGGCGGTCATGGCGGCGAGCCGGAGATTGGTGAGAAGCGTTCGGGTCATCGCTATCCGCTTGCGCAATTTCAAATCCACGTTTACGCTATTATGTATAGACATATTATGTCAATCGGGATTTGCCATGCCTGCCATTTTCGCCGAAACCGCGCTCCTTCCCTCAGGCTGGGCGGCCGATGTCCGGGTCGTGTTCGCCGCCGATGGGCGTATCGAGACGGTCGAAACGGAAGCGGCGCGAAGCCCCGGCGATCTTGGCGTGCCGGTCCTGCTTCCGGCGCTTTCCAATCTCCACAGCCACACCTTCCAGCGGGCCATGGCGGGACTGACGGAGCGGCGCGGGCCGACGGGCCGCGACTCGTTCTGGACATGGCGCGAGATCATGTACCGCTTCCTCGACCTCCTCGATCCCGACGACATCGAAGCCATCGCCGCCTTCGCCTTCATGGAAATGCAGGAGGCCGGCTTCTCGGCCGTCGCCGAGTTCCACTATCTGCACAACCGGCCGGGCGGCGCTCATTATGCCGACCACGGCGAACTCGCCGTGCGCATCGCGGCTGCCGCTGAGACGACCGGAATCGGCCTGACGCTCCTGCCCGTCCACTACGCCCAGGGCGGCGTCGACGGTCGGCGGCTGAAAGGCGGCCAGTTGCGCTTTGCCAATGATCTGGTCAGTTTCGGCGACCTCGTCGCCCGCTGCGAAGCCGTCGTCGGCGCGGCGTCCGCCGATACCGGCCTCGGTCTCGCGCCGCATTCGCTGCGCGCCGTGTCTGTCGCGGATCTTGCCGAACTCGCCGGCTGGAGACCGGACCTGCCGCTCCACATGCACATCGCCGAACAGGAAGCCGAGCTTGCCGAGACGCAGGAAATCCTCGGCGCGCGACCGGTGGAGTGGCTCCTCGCCAATCACGACGTGACGCAGCGCTGGTGCCTCATCCATTGCACCCACATGAGCCCGGTCGAGACGGAGGCGCTCGCCCGCACGCGCGCCGTCGCGGGTTTATGCCCGGTCACCGAGGCCAATCTCGGCGACGGCATCTTCGACGGCGACCGCTATGTCGAAGGCGGCGGCCGGCTCGGCATCGGCTCCGATTCCAACATTGCCATCTCGACCATCGGCGAGTTGCGCCAGCTCGACTATTCGCAGCGCCTGCGCGACCGGGCGCGCGTCGTCCTTGCCGAACCCGCCGGCTCGGCCGGCCGCAAGCTTTATGACCTCGCATCGTTGGGCGGCGCACAGGCGCTCGGCCGTAGTGCGGGGAGCATCGAAACCGGAAAATGGGCAGATCTCGTCGCCATCGATCCTGGCTGCGCGGGCCTGCATGGGCTCGCCGGCGACAGGATGCTCGACGCCTATGTCTTCGCCGGCTCGCAAGCCTGTGTTACCGATCTCTGGTCGGCCGGCCGACATATGATAAGGCAGGGCCGGCACGTCGCGCGCGACGCGATCGCCGCCCGCTACAAGTCCCGTTTGACCTCGATCATGGACCGTCTGTGACCACCGCCCGTTCCTCCTACCGCGCCATCCGCGACGAGATTTCGCGCCGCATCGCCAGCCGCGTCTGGCTGCCCGGCGCGCTGATACCTGGGGAGGAAGCGCTGTCGGTGGAGTTCGGCGCCGCCCGCGCGACGGTCAACCGCGCATTGCGCGAACTCGCCGAAGCCGGCCTCATCGAACGCCGCCGCAAGGCCGGCACGCGCGTCGCTCTCCATCCCGTTCGCGAGGCGCGCTTTGTCATTCCACTGGTGCGCCAGGAAATCGAGGCGCGCGGCGCGACCTACCAGTACCGGCTCCTGTTCAGCGAAACCATCAAGGCTCCGGCGCTCATCCGCGCCCGCCTTGGCCTTTCGGCCGACGCGCCGCTGCGCCATGTCCGCGCGCTGCATCTGGCCGACCGGCGGCCCTACCAGGTCGAGGATCGCTACATCGTCCTCGAAACCGTCCCCGCCGCGAAAGACGCCGATTTCACCGACACCGGCCCCAATGAATGGCTGGTCGAAACCGCGCCCTTCACCCATGCCGAGTTCACCTTCCACGCCGACAGCGCCGGCGCGGAATCGGAATTGCTGAACGTGGAAAAAGGCGCGCCCGTCTTCGTCGGCGAGCGCATCACATGGCTCGGCGAAAAGCCGATCACGCTGGTCCGCATGATCCACCCCGCGACCTACCGCATGATCACGAAACTCTAGGCGGGAACGCGCCGCCAGGCATAGGCCGGCGCATCGACCGGCTTGCCGGATTCCTTCGCCGCCGGCTGATAATAAACGCCAAGCCCGCCCGGCCGTCCGGCTTCCAGCCGCGCCAGCGTCGGGCCGTTGGTCACTTCGAGTTCGTCGAACCCCGTGCGCAGCATGTGGCTGACGAGATCGATCAGCACGTCGCCATGCGCCCGGATCGTGCCCGTGAACCCATGTCGGCTGCGCAGCAGTTCCGCCTTCGAGAACGACCGCCCGTCATTATAGGCCGGGAAACCGAGCGAAATCAGCGACAGCCGGTCGAGATGCGGCAGAACCGCGTCAAGGCTGTCCCCCGGTGCCAGATGGACGCCGAGCGGGCCGGCATTCGTCCCCGCCTCGATCGCGGCCAGAAACGCGTCGAGCGGCAGGATCACATGGTCGCCCGCCAGCGTCTCCGCGTCGCCGCGCGTCCAGAAATCGTCGATGAATCCCGCCTGCGTCCACAGGCGCGTCATGGTCTCCTCGCTCATCAGGCGGCCTTCGCTTCCGCGCCGTAGAGCGCCTGCTTGAACGGTGCTGCGCCCAGCCGGCGATAGGCGGCGAGAAAGTCTTCCGACTTGTCCTTGCGATGCGCCAGATAGGTCTCGACCACGGTTTCGATCGCGTCGGTGATCTCCTCGGCGGTGAAGCCGCGCCCGACGATCTCGCCGATCGACGTGTTCTCGTCGCCCGAGCCGCCAAGCGTGATCTGGTAGAGCTCCGTGCCCTTCTTCTCGACGCCCAGTATGCCGATATGGCCGACGTGATGGTGGCCGCAGGCATTGATGCAGCCGGAAATCTTCAGCTTCAGATCGCCGATCTCCTCCTGCCGCGCCTGGCTGCCGAAGCGGTTCGAAATCTCCTGCGCCACCGAGATCGAGCGCGCATTGGCGAGCGCGCAATAGTCGAGGCCGGGGCAGGCGATAATGTCGGTGACGAGCCCGGAATTGGCGGTGGCGAGCCCGATGGCTTCGAGCCGCCGATAAACCTCCCTCAGGTCTGCGCGCGCGACATGCGGCAGGATCAGGTTCTGCTCGTGGCTGACCCGGATTTCGTCGAACGCCAGTTCCTCGGCGATATCGGCGACTGCATCCATCTGCTCGTCGGTCGCGTCGCCCGGCACTTCGCCGATGCCCTTCAGCGAAATCGTCACCGAGGCATAGTCCGGGTTCTTGTGCGGATTGACGTTGCGCCTCACCCAGCTTGCGAAGGCCGGCTCGGAGAGCTTGGCGCTTGCCTCGACCACCAAGCCTTCCGGCCGGTCGGGCAGGGCCGGCGGCGCGAAGTAGGCGTCGATCGCGTCGATGTCGGCCTGCGGCAGCTTCAGTTCGCCGTCGCGGATCGCGCCGAACTCCGCCTCGATCTGGCGCGTCAGCTCCTCCGTTCCCGTCTCGTGGACGAGGATCTTGATGCGCGCCTTGTACTTGTTGTCGCGCCGTCCGTTGAGATTGTAGACCCGCAGGATCGCGGTCGTGTAGGTCAGCAGATCCTCTTCCGGCAGAAAGTCGCGCACTTTCTTGGCGATCATCGGCGTGCGTCCCTGCCCGCCACCGACATAGACGGCGAAGCCGAGTTCACCCGCCGCGTTCTTCTTCAGGCGCAGCCCGATATCGTGGACCTGGATCGCCGCGCGGTCCCGCTCCGCGCCCGTTACCGCGATCTTGAACTTTCGCGGCAGGAACGAGAATTCGGGATGCACCGACGACCACTGACGCAGGATCTCGGCATAGGGCCGCGGATCAGCCACTTCATCTGATGCGGCGCCCGCGAAATGGTCCGCCGTCACGTTGCGGATGCAGTTGCCCGAGGTTTGCAGCGCGTGCATCTCGACCGAGGCGAGGTCGGCGAGGATCTGCGGAATGTCGGACAGCGCCGGCCAGTTGAACTGGAGATTCTGCCGCGTCGTGAAGTGGCCGTAGCCCTTGTCATAGGTGCGCGCGATATGCGCCAGCATCCGCAACTGCTTCGACGACAGCGTGCCGTAGGGAATGGCGATCCGCAGCATGTAGGCGTGAAGCTGGAGATAGACGCCGTTCATCAGCCGCAGCGGCTTGAACTGGTCCTCGGTCAGCTCGCCGGCAAGCCGGCGGTCCACCTGGTCGGCGAACTCGGCGGTGCGGGCCTTCACGAACTGGTGGTCGAACTCGTCGTAACGATACATGAAATCCTCGTCTCGCTCAGGCGGCGATGGAAATACCCGGACGGGCCTGTTTGCCGAGATCGGTCCGGTTGGTGGGCCCTGCGGCGCGGATGCGCTCGCGCAGGCGCTTCGGCCAGATGCGGCCGTCGACCAGCTCGATGTCGACCAGCGCGAGGTCGACCACCTCGTTCTTGCAGACCGCCGCCTTGCCGGCGCGCTCCAGCTTCTCCTCGGTCGCCGCGTCGCGCGCGATCTCCGCCGCCTCGATCGTCTCGGCCCAGCTATGGTCGGCGGCGAGCCACACGGCTTCGCCATCGGTCAGGCGGTTTGCGGTCAGGATCTTCATCGTGAATTCTCCGTGCTGAACGCCGGCTGGCGATGGAGCGCCTGCGAACGTGTGAAATTGGCGCCGGCGACGGCGTCGCCGATGATGGTCATGACGGGGCCGGTCAGGTCGCTCCGCTCCTGAAGGCTCGGCAAATCGGCCAGCGTTCCATGGAACAGGCGCTTGGCTTCAAGGCTGGCATTCTCGACGACGGCGACCGCTGTGTCCGGCGAAAGCCCCGCCGTGATCAACCGCTCGGCGACATCGGCGGCGATGGAACGGCCCATATAGACGGCGACCGTCGCGCCATCGATGGCCAGCCGCGCCCAGTCGGGCAGGGTCGCGCCTTTCAGGTCGTGCCCGGTGGTGAACACCATCGAGGAAGAGACCCCGCGCAATGTCAGCGGCAGTTCGAAATCGGCGGCGGCGGCGAAGGCCGCGGTCACGCCCGGCACGACCTCATAGGAAATCCCGGCCTGGCGCAGCGCGGCCATCTCCTCTCCCGCGCGCCCGAACACCAGCGGATCGCCGGATTTGAGCCTGACGACGCGCTTGCCTGCGCGGCCGAGTTCGACCAGCAGCGCATTGATCTCGCTTTGCGTCTTCGAGTGGCAGCCCTTGCGCTTGCCCGCCGCGATCCGCTCCGCGTCGCGACGGCCCATCGCGATCACGGCCTCGGGCACCAGCGCATCGTGGACGATCACGTCTGCTTCCATCAAGAGGCGGTGTGCCCGCAGCGTTAGAAGGTCTTCGGCGCCCGGCCCCGCGCCGACCAGCGCCACATGTCCGGGCATTTCGCCGCGCTCGCGCAGAAGCGCGGATGCCGTCCGACGGGCCTGCGAGAATTCGTTCGCATCGACGTGACGGGCGGTTTCGCCGGTAAAGAATTCCTTCCAGAATCGGCGCCGTGCGACGCCCTTCGGCAGCAGCTTTTCGACGGCATTGCGATAGCTCGTGGCAAGCTGGGCCAGCGCCCCGAGCTGCGGGCTGAGCATCTGGTCGATCCGCGCGCGGATCATCTGCGCCAGAACCGGCCCCGCGCCTTCCGTTCCGATCGCGATTGCGACCGGCGCGCGGTTGACCAGCGCCGGTGTGAAGAAGTCGCAAAGCTCGGGCCGGTCGACGGCGTTGACGGCGATCTTCATCGCCCGCGCATCCGCGACGACCAAAGCATCGCGCTTCAATTCGCCAGTCGCGGCAAAAACGAGCGCGGCGTCTTCGATCAGCGCCGCATCGTAGGCCTTCCGAACGATCGAAACGCCGTTCGTCTCGGCCCAGCCGGCAAGTTCGGCCTCGGGCGCGGCCGAGATCACGCGCACATCCGCGCTCGACTGGGCCATCAGCCGGCCCTTGGCCAGCGCCTCCTCGCCATCGCCGATCACGACGACGATCCGCCCCTCGACCTTGGCGAAGATCGGGAACGCGTTCAAACGTGCGGGCGCAATGGGGGCGTTGGATGTCGACATAAAGGCATCTTCGCCGATGCCGCTTGCGCAGTTAAGAAATCGCGTGGTGCGCCCGCCGGCCAGGCACAATCGCTTTTCGCGTTATGACGATGCCAGGAGAAAAATATTCCTCCAACTTTGCTCGGAACGTCGGATCGTCGCGCCGCGTTCGGTTAGGGAACCCAGCCCAAGGAGAGTTTCATGACCATCCTCAAGATCGAACACGACGCCTGGGTCGTTGTCGCCGACGGCGAAAAGGCGCTCTTCCTGCGCAATGAGGGCGATGCCATCTATCCGAATTTGCAGGTCTTCCGCCAGATGCACGACGACAATCCTCCCACGCGCGAGCAGGGCACGGACCGTCCCGGCCGGATGTCCGATGCGGGCGACCATCACCGATCCGCCGTGCAGGAGGCGGACTGGCACCGCATCGAAAAAGAGCGTTTCGCCAACGAGATCGCCGACCGGCTCTACAAGCTCGCCCATCGCGGGCGGTTCAAGAAGCTGATCGTCGTTGCCCCGCCGACCGTCCTCGGCGACATGCGCAAGGAGTTCCACAAGGAGGTTTCAGACCGCATCATCGCCGAAGTGCCCAAGACGCTGACCAACCATCCGGTCGAAGAAATCGAAAAGCATCTTCTGGCGGCCTGATCTGCGCCGGAACGAAAAAGCCCGCGACATCGATCTGTCGCGGGCTTTCCATTGGATCGCGGTGCCGGAAAAGGCGGGCGCGCTCAGACCACCTGTTCGACCTGCTGCACTTCCGGCACGAAATGGCGAAGCAGGTTCTGGATGCCGTGCTTCAGCGTCGCGGTGGAAGAAGGGCAGCCGGCGCAGGCGCCCTTCATGTGCAGGAAAACCGTGCCGTTCTCATAGCCTCGGAAGGTGATGTCGCCGCCGTCCTGCGCCACTGCCGGGCGAACGCGCGTGTCGAGCAGTTCCTTGATGGTGACGACGATTTCCTCGTCGGCGGCGTCGTAGAACTCCTCGCCCTCGGCCGCCTCGTCGGCGCGGGCCTGCGAGCCAGTCGCCATGACCGGCTGGCCGGACATGAAATGCTCCATGATCGTGCCGAGGATGGCCGGCTTCAGATGCTGCCAGTCCGCGCCGTCCTTGGAAACGGTGATGAAATCATAGCCGAAGAAGACGCCCGTGACGCCCGGCACCTCGAACAGCCGGCCGGCGAGCGGCGAGGCCTCCGCAGCGCTTGCCGCGTCGCGGAAGTCGGCAGTCCCTTCTTCGAGAACGACCTTGCCCGGCAGGAATTTCAGGGTCGCCGGATTGGGCGTGGCTTCCGTCTGGATGAACATGACCGGGTCTCCGCTGTCGTGTAAATTTGGAATTGTTCTAAAAATAGATGCTCGCGCGGGCGATTGCAACATCGCCCTGGCTGCTGGCTCACTTGGCGCCGAGGGTAGCGCATTTTCGGACCAGAGCGTGCCGAAAATGGTGGCTCTGGAGAACCGGAGCGGAGCGTACATGAGTACGTGAGCACCGGAGGCGCACAGAGCCGCCATTTGCAGGCCGCTCCGGTGCGAAATTCAGGCGATGGCCTCGATGTCTTCGTCGGACAGCGTGCTCGGGACGACGGTCACCGGGATCGGGAAGGCGGCGCCCTTGCCGGCGATGGACGAAACCAGCGGTCCGGGTCCTTCTTTCGAGCTGGAGGCGGCCAGGACGAGGATGGCGATGTCCTGGTCTTCCTCGATCAGCGCATGGATTTCCTCGTCGGCCTTGCCCTCGCGGATGACGAGATCGGGTTCGAGGCCGAGTTCCTGGCGCACCTTGTTCGCCTGAAGGTCGAGCGCCGAACTTGCGGTTGCCTGCGCCTCCTCTCGCATGATCTGCTCGACGCCGAGCCAGTGCTGGACTTCGCCCGGTTCGATCACGAAAAGCAGCAGCAGCGCGCCGCCGGTCGTCTGGGCGCGCCGTGCGGCATAGGCGATGGCGCGTTCGCATTCGGGTGTGTCGTCGACGATCGCCAGGAACTTGCGGCGGTGGCCGGCTTCGCGGCTGAGGCGTTTGGATACCATGTCGGCTCCCGATTGTGAGTCGCGTGCAATCTGCCAGTCGGCCGGGAAACCGGCAAGCCGGATGGATCAGCTATCGAGAAACCCGATGATCCGGCGGACATCCTTCATGGTCGCCTCGGCGAGCGCACCGGCCCGTTCGCCGCCATCGCGAAGAACGCCGTCGACATAGGCCCGGTCGTCGGAAATGCGGCGCATCTCGGCCGAGATCGGCGCCAGTTTCTCGACGGCAAGATCGGCAAGCGCCGGTTTGAAGGCCGAGAATTGCTGGCCGCCGAAATCGGCGATCACCTTCTCGCGCGTCGTGCCGGAAAGCGCGGCATAGATGCCGACGAGGTTTTCCGCCTCCGGCCGGCCTTTCAGCCCCTCGACTTCGGAGGGAAGCGCTTCGGGGTCGGTCTTGGCTTTGCGGATCTTCTTCGAGATCGCTTCGGCATCGTCGGTCAGGTTGATGCGCGACAGGTCCGACGGGTCGGATTTCGACATCTTCTTGGTGCCGTCACGCAGGCTCATCACGCGCGTCGCCGGTCCCTCGATCAAGGGTTCTGTCAGGGGAAAGAAGCCGTTGACCGCCTCGTCGCCCATCTTCATCGCCACCCCGACGCCCAGATCGGCGATGCGGTCGGAAAAGTCGTTGTTGAACTTGGTCGCGATGTCGCGCGTCAGTTCAAGATGCTGCTTCTGGTCGTCGCCGACAGGCACATGCGTCGCGCGATAGACGAGAATGTCGGCCGCCATCAGGCTGGGATAGGCGAGCAGGCCGAGCGAGGCGTTCTCGCGGTCCTTGCCGGCCTTGTCCTTGAACTGCGTCATGCGGTTCATCCATCCGATCCGCGCCACGCAATTGAATACCCAGGCGAGTTCGGCGTGCTGCATCACCCGGCTCTGGTTGAAGACGATGTGCTTCTTCGGATCGATGCCCGAGGCGAGAAACGCCGCCGTGATCGAACGGGTCTGCTCGGCGAGGTCGGCATGGACGAGCTGCGCCGTGATCGAATGCATGTCGACCACGCAATAGATGCAGTCATGGCTGTCCTGCAATGCGACGAATTTCGTCAGCGCGCCGAGATAGTTGCCGAGATGGAGGTTGCCGGTCGGCTGGACGCCGGAAAAGACGAGGGGCTTGAAGTCGGTCATGGGGTTCCCAGGCTGATTCCGGTGTTCGATCATCGATGTCGGCGTCCAGACGGCATTCGCGAAGGACGGTCGGCAGGCTTATGGCCGATGCGGGTCATGTCATCAAGTGGCGCGCCGCCGTCGCAGGAGACGCTTCAGGTCACCGCGGTCGACCGCGCCGGTGGCGACCACGATCGCGAAATAGACGATCGCGGCGATGCCGATCATGGCCGTCACCGTGACGAGGCGCGTCGCAAGCGGCCCGGCAAGCTGGCCGGCAAGCGCGATTTGCATCGCCGCCAGCAGAACGCCCATGAGGGTGCTGGCGAGCAGGATCAGTCCCACCCGCTTCAGCGTCGTGGGCGAGGGCCGGAAATGATCGCGCCGCCAGAGCGTTCCGGCCAGAAGCACGAGGTTGATCCAGGCCGAGATCGATGTCGCGGCCGCGATGCCGACATGGCCGAAACGGGGGAACAGCAGGAGGCTGCCGACGATGTTGACGATGACGGCCGCCATCGAGAACCACATCGGCGTCTTCATGTCCTCGCGGGCGAAATAGGCGGGCGAGAAAACCTTGAGCAGCACATAGGCAGGCAGGCCCGAAGCGAAGGCGGCCAGCGCCGCCGCCGTCATCGCGGTCGTCTCCGCCGTGAAGGCGCCGCGCTCGTAGAGCAGCGCCACGATCGGCGCGGGCATGATCATCAGGCCGACCGCACCCGGCAGCGTCAGTCCGAGCGCGAATTCGAGCGACCTGTTCTGAAGATGCTGCGCGTCCTTCTCGTCGCCCGCCTTCAGCGAACGGGCGAGTTCGGGCAGGAGCACGACGCCGATGGCTATGCCGATGACGCCAAGCGGCAACTGGTTGATGCGGTCGGCATAGTTGAGAAGGGCGATCGCCCCCGCCTGCGCGGACGCGATGATCTGGCCGACCAGAAGGTTGATCTGGGTGACGCCGCCCGTCAGCAGCGCCGGACCCATCAGGATCATCAGCCGGCGCACGCCGGGCGTCAGCCGCGGCGCCCGCACGGAGAAGCTCAGTCCCGCCTTGCGAACGCCGAGGATCAACAGCGCAAGCTGGGCGACGCCGGAGGCGAACACGCCCCAAGCAAGCCAAAGGCCGGTCGTCTCCTGCGTGACGCCGTTTCGCAGCGCCGGAACGAGCACGCCGATCAGGATGATGTTCAAGAGCACCGGCACGAAGGCGGCCAGGAAGTATTTTCGCATCGAGTTCAGGATGCCGGAGAACATTGCCACGAGCGACATGCAAAAGAGATAGGGGAACATGATCCGCGTCAGCGTCACCGTCAGGTCGAATTTCGCCGGGTCCTCGGCGAAGCTCGGCGCGATGATGGTGCCGACGAGGAACGGCATCGCGATGATGGCTATGGCCGAGACCCCTATCAGGAAGACCATCAGAAACGACAGGACCTGCGAGGCGAAGCGCCTGGCCGCCTCCTCGCCGCCGCCCTCCAGCTCCTTGGCGAACAGCGGAATGAAGGCGGTGTTGAACGCGCCTTCCGCAAAGAGCCTGCGGAAAAGGTTCGGGAAGCGGAACGCCGCATAGAACGCGTCTGCGACCGGCCCCGCGCCGAGTGCGGCGCCGATCAGCGCCTCACGGGCGAAGCCGAGGACCCGGCTGGCCATCGTCGCGCCGCCGACGGTGGAGAATTTTGAAATGAGGCTCATGTGCGCGCGGCCTTTTGCAGGTCCATTATTCCGCCGCCTGCTTTTCGCGCATGGCCGCGGCGCCGCCGAGCGTCTCGATCAACCGCTTGCGGACCGCGGAAAGCCGCGTCGGGTTCTCGATCTTCGCGCCGGTGAGGTCGGTGACGTAGAATGTGTCGATCACCTTCTCGCCGAAAGTGGTGATGTGCGCCGAGGCGATGTCGAGCGACAGGTCCGAGATCGCGCCGGTGATCTCCGACAGCAGCCCCGGCCGGTCGAGGCACTTCACCTCGATCACCGAAAAGCGGTTCGAAAGCGTGTTGCGCACGTCCGCGCGCGGCTCCAGCCGGAAGGTCTTCGAACCGCGCTTGGGCTTGGCGCGTTTCTCGATGATCTCCGGCAGTCGGCTCTTGCCCGACAGCACGTCCTCGATCAGCGCGCCGACGCGCCGCGCGCGGCGCAATTCATCCTCGTCGCGGTCGAACTCGCGTGAGATCAGGATCGTGTCGAGCGCGCGTCCGTCGGTGGTCGTGAAAATCTGCGCATCGACGATGTTGGCGCCCGCCGCCGAACAGGCGCCCGCAATCACCGAGAGGAGGCGCGGATGGTCCGGCGACAGGATGGTGATTTCCGTCACCGCCTCGAATTCATGTGTCTTGACCGCCGTCGCCAGCTTGCGCCCGGCGATATCGGTCTCGCGCAGGAAGGCCGCGTGGCGCAACTGGTCCTTGAGGTCGACCGTCAGCAGATAGTTGTCGTAATGAAGCGCGACATAGCGGCGGCCTTCCTCGGGCGACCAGTCGGTCAGCGCGTCCAGCAGTTGCCCGCGTGCGATCTCCGCCCGCTTGGCGCGCGAGACTTCCGAGAAACCGCCGGTCAGGAGCAGTTCGGTCTCGTAGTAGAGCGTGCGCAGGAGTTGGCCCTTCCAGCCGTTCCAGACGCCCGGACCGACGCCGCGAATGTCGCAGACCGTCAGGATCAGGAGCAGTTTCAGCCGCTCGACCGACTGCACCAGATCGCCGAAATCCTGGATCGTCTTGCGGTCGTTCAGATCGCGCGTCTGCGCCGTCATCGACATGACGAGATGGTTTTCGACCAGCCAGGCAATGGTCTCCGTGTCGACGGCCGAAAAGCCCATATGCGGGCAAAGCCGCCTTGCGATGCGCGCGCCGGCGGTCGAATGGTCCTCCGGCCGGCCCTTGGCGATGTCGTGCAGCAGGATCGCGACATAGAGCACTTCGCGCCGGCGCTTCAGGTCCGGCATCAGCGAGTGCGACAGCGGATGAATATCCGCCCCGCCGCCATGCTCGATCTCGGACAGGACGCCGATGCAGCGGATCAGATGCTCGTCCACCGTATAATGATGGTACATGTTGAACTGCATCATCGCCACGATCTTGCGGAAATCGGGGATGAGCTTGCCGAGGACGCCCGCCTCGTTCATCCGGCGCAGATTGAGTTCCGGATTGCGGCTCGACGTCAGGATATCCATGAAAAGGCGGTTCGCCTCCTCGTCGCGGCGCAGGTTCCGGTCGATCAGCTTCAGCGACCGCGTGACGAGCTTCAGCGCCTCGGGATGGTATTCGAGCCCGTGCCGGTCTGCGAGCCAGAACAGCCGGATCAGGTTCACCGGATCGCGCGCGAACACGTCCGGGTCGATGACGTTGATGCGGTGATTGTCGGTGACGAAGTCGCTCGTGCCGGCCAGCTTCCGTCGCCGGCGCGAGAAGTTGAGGAAGATGCGGTTGAAGCCGGGAACGTGCTTGGCCTGTTCTTCCTCCAGTGCGGCGCAGAAGATGCGCGTCAGGTCGCCCACCGTCTTCGCCATCAGGAAGTAGTGCTTCATGAAGCGTTCGACGGCCGAAAGCCCAGGATGGCTGGTATAGCCGAGCCGTTCGGCGATTTCGCGCTGGATGTCGAAATGCAGCCGCTCCTCGGCGCGTCCAGCCAGGAAGTGCATGTGGCAGCGCACGGCCCAGAGAAAATCCTCGGCCTTGCGGAATTCGAGATATTCGCGCCGGGTGAAGACGCCCTTGCCGACCAGTTCTTCCGCCGTCCGCACCCGGTAGAAATACTTGCCGATCCAGAACAGCGTGTGCAGGTCGCGCAGGCCCCCCTTGCCCTCCTTCACATTGGGTTCGACCAGATAGCGCGTGTCGCCGCCCTTGGCGTGGCGGTCGTCGCGCTCGGCGAGCTTGGCCTGCACGTATTCGGCGCCGGTGTCCTTGACGACCTCGTCGTCGAAGCGCTGGACCAGCCCGTCGAACAGCGCCTCGTCGCCCCAGACATAGCGCGCTTCGAGGATCGAGGTGCGGATCGTCGTGTCGGTGCGCGACAGGCGCATACATTCGTCGGTGTTGCGCGTTGCATGGCCGACCTTCAGACCCAGGTCCCAGAGCATGTAGAGAATGTATTCGGCGACCTTCTCGGCCCAGCCCGTCTGCTTCGCCGGCAGCAGGAACAGAAGATCGATGTCCGATCCCGGCGCCAGGGTTCCGCGTCCGTAGCCGCCGACGGCGATCACCGCCATGCGTTCGGCCGCGCTTGTCGGCCGGTGAACATGGGCGACCGCGAAGTCGTAGAGCGCGCGGATGATCTCGTCCATCAGATGCGACAGGCGCTCGGCGCAGGCGGTGCCGCCGCCATCGTCCGTCAGCATCTTTTCGGCCTCGGCCCGGCCTTCGGCCATCCGGTTCTTGAGAATCTGGAGGACGCGCTTGCGCACATCGTTGCGCCCGCCGTCGCCGCCATGCGGAACGGTCGGCGCGGCGAGGTCGCGGCGCAATGTCTCGCCGTCGACGATCTCGTCCAGTCTCAGGGGAATCTTGGCCATCGGGCAGGCTCGTTCATTGTGCGCCGCACTTCTAACCCGTTTCGCCGAAACCCGCTACAGGCGCTTGGTCGCCGTTTCCTTCAAGCGGTAGAGCGCTTCGAGCGCCTCGCGCGGCGTCATGTCGTCGGGCCGGATCGCGGCCAGTTCGTCCGCCAGGCGGTCATTTGCCATCGGTTTCGGCTCGGCCCGCCGTGCGGCGACCGAAAAGAGCGGCAGATCGTCGACGAGCTTCGCCGCCTTGCCGCTCGTCTCGCCCTCTTCCAGTTGCCCCAGCACCTCGCGCGCCCGCGCAACGACCGCATCCGGCAGTCCCGCGAGCTTTGCCACCTGCACGCCGTAGGAGCGGTCGGCCGCGCCCTTGCCGACCTCGTGCAGGAAGACCACGTCGCCCTCCCATTCCTTCACCTTCATGGTGACGTTGGCCAGGCGCGCCAGCTTTTCGGAGAGCGCCGTCATCTCGTGGAAATGAGTGGCGAAGATCGCCCGGCAGCCGTTCTTCTCGTGCAGGTACTCGACCGCCGCCCACGCGATCGACAGGCCGTCGAAGGTCGATGTTCCGCGCCCGATCTCGTCGAGGATGACCAGCGCGCGTTCGCCCGCCTGGTTCAGGATCGCCGCCGTTTCCACCATCTCGACCATGAAGGTCGAACGCCCGCGCGCCAGGTCGTCGGATGCGCCGACACGGCTGAACAGCCGGTCGACGACGCCGATATGCGCCTGTCGCGCCGGCACGAAGGAGCCCATCTGCGCGAGGATCGCGATCAGCGCGTTCTGGCGCAGGAAGGTCGACTTGCCGCCCATGTTCGGGCCGGTCAGGAGCCAGATCGCACCCTGTTTCGCACCTGCCGCTGGCGACAGGTCGCAATCATTGGCGACGAATGGATCGGCCAATTGCCGGCGCAGCGCCTGTTCCACGACCGGATGCCGCCCGCCCTCGATCTCGAAGGCGAGCCCGTCATCGACTTGCGGGCGCGCATAGTTCTCCTGCTCCGCCAGCACGGCGAGCGATGTCGCCACGTCGAGTGCCGCCAGCGCCGCCGCGCCCTTGCGCAAGGCATCGGCATGGCCGACGATCTCGTCGAGCAGCCGGTCGAAGACGGCAAATTCGATCTGCAACGCCCGGTCGGCCGCGTTCGCGATCTTGCTTTCGAGTTCGGCGAGCTCGGTCGTGGTGAACCGCATCGCGTTCGCCATCGTCTGGCGGTGGATGAAGCGGGCCTTGGCTGCATCGCCCGTGGTCAGCGCGCCGCTGTTTTGCGCCGTCACCTCGATATAGTAGCCCAGCACGTTGTTGTGCCGGATTTTCAACGCACGAATGCCGGTTTCCTCGACCAGGTCGCGCTCCATGCCGGCGATGACGCGCCGCGTGTCGTCGCGCAGCGCCCGCATCTGGTCGAGCTCGTCGTCATACCCCTTGGCGACAAAACCACCGTCGCGCTTCAGAAGCGGCAATTCCTGCGAAAGCGCGAGCGACAGATGCGAGACGAGCGTCACCGGCAACCCTGACAGCGCCTCGCAGGCCGCGACCAGTTCGGCCGGCAGCATCGCCGATTGCAGCAGGTCCGCCGCCTGCCGCGCGGCGTGCAGCCCGGCGCGCAGCGCTCCCATGTCGCGCGGCCCGCCCCGGTTGAGCGCCAGCCGCGAAAGGGCACGCGGCATGTCCGGTGCGCCTTTGAGAACGGTACGCAGCGCTTCGCAAAGTCGTGGCTCGGATATCAGGAAGGAGATGGCGTCGAGCCGCGCATTGATCGCGGCCGGATCGGTCAAAGGCGACATCAGTCGCTCGGCCAGAAGCCGCGCCCCGCCGCCCGTCACCGTGCGGTCGATGGCCTTCAGGAGCGACCCGTCGCGGCTGCCTGACAGCGTCTTCAGAAGTTCCAGATTTGCCCGCGTCGCCGCGTCGATGAAGAGGCTCGTCCCTTCCTCCTCGCGCTCGGGAAAGGCCAGCGGCGGGCGCTCGGAAATCTGCGTCTTCTCGACATAGGCGATGACGCCGGCGATCGCCGAGAGTTCGGCCCTGCCGAACTCGCCGAAACTGTCCGGCGTCGCGACTTCGTAGAAGCGCGCGATACGCCCCGTCGCCGCCGACGAGTCGAACAGGATCGCCGGCTGCGGATTGGCGATCTTCCCGATCACGTCGAAACAGGCACGCAGCTCCGGCTCGTGGAACGCGGCGTCGGCAAGGATCACCTCGCGCGGATCGACCCGCAATATGTCGGTCAGCAGGCGCCCGGCATTCGTCCGGCAGACTTTGAAGGCGCCGGTGGAGATGTCGATCCAGGCCAGAGCAAGCTCATCGGCGCCTTTGACCCGCCCCAGCGCCATCAAATAGTTGGCCTCGCTCGGCGCGAGCAGCTTTTCCTCGGTGATCGTGCCGGGCGTGACGAGGCGCACCACATCGCGCTTCACCACCGATTTCGACCCGCGCTTCTTCGCCTCGGCGGGGTCCTCGACCTGTTCGCACACCGCGACGCGGTATCCCTGTCCGATCAGCTTTTGCAGATAGTCGTCGGCGGCGTGGACCGGCACGCCGCACATCGGAATGTCCTCGTCCTGATGCTTGCCGCGCTTGGTGAGCGTGATGCCCAGCGCCCGCGCGGCGATCTCCGCGTCGTGGAAGAACAATTCGTAGAAATCGCCCATCCTGTAGAACAGGAGCGCGTCCGGGTTCGCCGTTTTGATCTCGATGAACTGCTCGATCATCGGCGTGCCGCCGCCGGCCTGGGGCACAGGCATGTGCTGGTTCATTTCGTCCCCGGATCGTGGCTTCAAAAAACTTGGTCTCCCTGCTTGGCGATTTACAGCCGCGAAGTGTAGCCTTATTCGCAGGTGCTCGACAAAACTCCACAAAAACAAGGTCGAGCCGGGAGGACGGCAGCACATATGGCACCACGCGACAAATCCGAGCCCTCGACGCCCTCCGTCAGCCCGCAGGAAGCGCTCGACTTCCACGCACAGGGGCGCCCCGGCAAGCTGGAGATCAATCCGACCAAGCCCATGGCGACGCAGCGCGACCTGTCGCTCGCCTATTCGCCGGGCGTCGCCGTGCCGGTCAAGGCCATCGCCGAAGACCCGAGCCGCGCCTTCGACTATACGACGCGCGGCAACATGGTCGCCGTCATCTCCAACGGCACCGCCATCCTGGGACTCGGCAATCTCGGCGCGCTCGCCTCCAAGCCGGTGATGGAAGGCAAGGCGGTCCTCTTCAAGCGCTTCGCCGATGTCGATTCCATCGATCTGGAAGTCGACACCGAGGATGCCGACGAATTCGTCAATTGCGTCAGGCTTCTCGGCCCCTCCTTCGGCGGCATCAACCTCTAAGACATCAAGGCGCCCGAATGCTTCATCATCGAGCAGCGCCTGCGCGAACTGATGGACATTCCCGTCTTTCATGACGACCAGCACGGCACCGCCATCATCGCGGTCGCGGGCCTCATCAACGCGCTGCACCTGACCGGCCGAGACATGGCCAGCACCAGGCTCGTCTGCAACGGCGCGGGCGCGGCCGGTATCGCCTGCATCGAACTCGTCAAGTCGATGGGCTTTGCGCCGCAGAACGTCGTCCTGTGCGACACCAAGGGCGTCGTCTGGCAGGGCCGTGAAGAGGGCATGAACCAGTGGAAGTCGGCACATGCCGTCAAGACCGACGCCCGCTCGCTCGCCGACGCGCTCGAAGGCGCGGACGTCTTCTTCGGCCTGTCGGCAAAGGGCGCGCTGACGCCGGCCATGGTCCAGTCGATGGCCAAGAACCCGATCATCTTTGCCATGGCCAATCCGGACCCGGAGATCACGCCGGAGGAAGTCGCTGAAATCCGCACCGACGCGATCATGGCGACCGGGCGTTCGGACTATCCGAACCAGGTCAACAACGTGCTGGGCTTTCCCTACATTTTCAGGGGCGCATTGGATGTCCGCGCGACCACCATCAATGACGACATGAAGGTCGCGGCCGCGCAGGCGCTCGCCGACCTCGCCCGCCAGGACGTTCCCGACGACGTTGCCGCCGCCTATCAGGGGATGCGGCCGAAATTCGGCCCGAACTACATCATTCCCGTGCCCTTCGATCCGCGCCTGATTTCGGCCATTCCGCTCGCCGTCGCCCGCGCCGCTATGGATTCCGGCGTCGCGCGCAAGCCGATCCTCGACCTGGAGAAATATCAGCAGGAACTGTCCGCCCGGCGCGATCCTATCGCCTCGACGCTCCAGCGCATCTACGATCGCGTGCGCCGTCAGCCCAAGCGCATCGTCTTTGCCGAGGGCGAGGAGGAGCAGGTGATGCGCGCCGCCGTCTCCTACGCCAATCAGAAGCTCGGCACCGCGATCCTGCTCGGCCGGGACGACGTGATCGGGGAAAACGCCCGTCACGCCGGCGTCGACCTCGACCGTCCGGGGATCGAGATCATCAATGCGCGCCTGTCGCGCCGCAACGGCATCTATGCCGACTATCTCTACGAGCGGCTGCAACGGAAAGGATATCTCCTGCGCGACGCGCAGCGCCTGATCAACAATGACCGCAACCACTTTGCCGCCGCCATGGTGGCGCTCGGCGATGCCGACGGCATGGTGACGGGCGTCACCCGCAACTATTCGACCGTGCTCGACGACGTGCGCAAGGCGATCGATGCGCGGCCCGGCCACCGCGTCATCGGCGCGTCGATCGCGCTGTGTCGCGGCCGCACCGTCATCGTGGCCGACACCGCCGTCCACGATATGCCCAACGCCGTCGAGCTTGCCGATATCGCCGAGGAAGCTGCCGGTTTCGCCCGCCGCATGGGGTATGAGCCGCGCGTGGCCATGCTCGCTTATTCTACCTTCGGCCACCCGCCCGGCGAGCGCTCGGAGCGCGTGCAGGAGGCGGTCAAGATCCTCGACAAGCGCCGCGTCGATTTCGAGTATGACGGCGAAATGGCCGCCGATGTCGCACTCAACCCGAAACTGATGGCGCAATATCCGTTCTGCCGCCTGTCCGGCCCGGCCAACGTGCTTGTCATGCCCGCCTTCCACTCGGCGTCCATCTCGACCAAGATGTTGCAGGAACTGGGCGGCTGCACCGTCATCGGGCCGTTACTCGTCGGCCTTAACAAGCCGGTGCAGATCGTCTCGCTCAATGCCAAGGACAGCGATATCGTCAACATGGCCGCCATCGCCGCCTACTCGTCGCAAAGTTGACGCTATTCGGGGAACATGGCCGGCGGGCGTGCATTGTCTTTTGCTAATTCACGTCGCCGACCGGGAGGCCCGCCTTGTTTCTGATCTTCGCCGCACTGACGTTCTTCCTCGTCGTGGCGAGCGTTCTGCCTCTCCTGCCGTTTTCGCATGGCATCGTGCGGGTCGGAGATTTCCCGCGCCAGCAGTTCCTGGCGGTCGCTGCGGTGCTGCTCCTGGCCTCGATCTTCATCGGCGGCGAGGAAACCGGCTGGCGCGTCGTGCAGATGGCGCTCGCGGCGGTCGTCGTGATCCAGGCGCCGCACATTCTTCGCTACACGCCGGTCTGGCGCAGGCAGACGTCCGACGCAAAGCCCGAGGATGAGGGCGAGCGCATCCGCCTCGTCTCGTCCAACGTCAAGATGGGGAATACGCATTACCGGGAGCTCGCCGACGAGATCGCCGCGGCCGATCCCGACATTCTCGTTCTGATGGAAGTCGACGAAAAGTGGCGCGACGGCGTGGCCGACCTTCTCGCCCGCTACGAGCACATCGCCGACGCAACGCGCGACAATTCCTACGGCATGATCGTCGCATCGCGATTCGCATTCAAGGACGTGCAGGTCGAGGAACTTCTGACCGATGGCATCCCTTCCGTCATCGCCACCATCAAGACGCCGAAGGGCAATTCGTTTCGTGCCTATTTCATCCACCCCGAACCGCCCGTGCCGCATCGTGGCACCGAGGGCCGCGACGGCGAGACGGCGCTGGTCGCGCTCAAGGTCAAGGACGAGAAACTGCCGGTCATCGTCACCGGCGATTTGAACGACGTCGCCTGGTCGGTGACGACGGAGCGTTTCCGCAAGATCAGCGGGCTGCTCGACCCGCGCATCGGCCGGCGCATCTTCTCCACCTTCGACGCGCGCTTTCCGCTCCTGCGCTGGCCGCTCGACCATCTCTTCCATTCGGGAGAGTTCCGGCTGATCGGCATGAAACGGCTGAAGCCGTGCGGCTCGGACCATTTCCCGGTCTGTTTCGAGCTTCTGTTCTGCCGGTCCGAAAAGGCCGAATCCGAGCCCGAAGCGGCCAACGGCGACGACATCGCGGAAGCGCGCGACGTCGTCAAGGAAGCGCGCGAGCGCGACGAAGAGGCAATCGGCACGGACTGGGAGAAATAGTCGCGCGCAGGCGACCTCAGAGCAGGCCGCGTTCCTCGGCGGCCTGTTTGAGGCTCAGCATCGGGCGCGGCCCGATCTGCTGGATGACGAGCCCGGCGGCAAGCGAGCCGAGCTTGCCGCAATCCGCCAGCGAACGGCCGGTCGTGTAGCCATGGAGAAAGCCGGCGGCGTAGAGGTCGCCCGCGCCGGTCGTGTCGACGAGCTCGGTGATCTCGATCGCATCGACGATCTCCCTTTCGCCGCCGCGCAGGACGACCGACCCGCGTTCCGACCGTGTGACGATGGCCAGCTTGCAGTCCCTGGCGATCGCCTCCAGCCCGGCCTCGAAGGACGAGGTCTGGTAGAGCGACTTCAACTCGCTCTCGTTGGAAAAGACGATGTCGACGGTGCCCGAGCGCATCAGGTCGAGGAATTCGTCGCGGTAGCGGTCGACGCAGAACGAATCCGACAGCGTCATCGCGACTTCGCGGCCCGCTTGGTGCGCATGGCGCGCGGTCAGCCGGATCGCCTCCTTGGCGCGCGGCGGGTCCCACAGATAGCCCTCGAAATAGGTCACCTTGGCCCCGGACGCCTTGTCGGCCTCGACATCTTCGGGGCCGAGCTCGACGCAGGCGCCCAGATAGGTGTTCATCGAGCGCTCGCCGTCGGGCGTGACGAAGATCATCGACCGCGCCGTCGGCGGCGTGCCGGCAAGCGGCGCGGTATCGAAGGCGACGCCCTGCGCGCGGATGTCGTGCGTATAGATCGCTCCCAGATGGTCGGCCGAGACCTTTCCGAAAAATGCCGCCCGGCCGCCCAAGCTCGCGATGCCCGCCGCCGTGTTGCCGGCGCTGCCGCCCGAGGCTTCGATGGCCGGGCCCATGCGCGCATAAAGATGTTCGGCGCGCGCGGCGTCGATCAAATTCATCGCGCCCTTGATGATCTCGTTATCGCGCAGGAAGGCGTCGTCGCAGCGGGCAATGATGTCAACGATCGCATTGCCGATGCAAAGCACGTCATACTGCGTCATCGAGGTCTCCGGTCGGTCGTCATGTCGGGGGAACGGGCATCGTTTAGCGGCATCGCCGGCAAAGTGCAAACGCCTTGCTGTCTTGCCGCGCGCCTCCTCGCAACCTACCTGCGCCAGGAACCGACCGGGACGATGCCATCATGATCTTGACCGCCGCGCGGCGTGCCGCCGCAAACCTGACCGAGCCCGAATTCCGCTCGACCTTCTGGAAGTCGATCGGGCTCACGATTCTCGTCCTGATCGGCTTGTGGTTCGGGCTGCGCTATCTGTTCGAATGGCTGCTGTGGCCATGGATGGTCATGATGGCCCCGGATTTGCCAGGCTGGGCCGATGCATGGGCGTCCTGGTTCGGCGTCCTCGCCGGCATCGCCGCCGGGATCGGGCTGGCGGCGGGTCTCGCACTCCTGATCGCGCCCGTCACCGCCATCGTCGCCGGGATGTTCCTCGACGACGTGGCCGAAATCGTCGAGACGCGGGACTATCCGGCGGACAGGCCGGGAACTGCCGTGCCGCTGGTGCGCGCCGCCGTTCTGTCGCTCAAGTTCTTCGGCATCGTCATTCTCGGCAACCTTCTGGCGCTGTTTTTGCTGCTGATTCCGGGCGTGAACCTGATCGCGTTCTTCGTCGTCAACGGTTATCTGCTCGGCCGCGAGTTCTTCGAGTTCGCCGCGATGCGGTTCCGCTCGGAGGACGAGGCGAAGGCGCTGCGCCGGCGCCATTCGGGAACGGTGCTGATGGCCGGCTTCGTTATCGCCGGCTTCCTCGCGATCCCGCTCCTGAACCTCGCCACGCCGCTCTTCGCTGCGGCGCTGATGATCCATCTGCACAAGGCGGTGTCGAAGGGGGATCGAGGGTAATTTTTCTGAGGTGACCCCCACCCTTTATCCCTCCCCACAAGGGGGAGTGTGACGTGAGCGTTGAGCAACGCCGTCATCCGGGCTGAACGCTTGAAGGTCGGGCGCAACGTCGATGCCCTCCCTCCCCCTTGTGGGGAGGGATAAAGGGTGGGGGTCACCTCAGAAAAAAGCCCTTCCGAAACGTCCAGATCAAAGCCGTGCCAGCCGCTCCGTCAGCAGGGCAAAAAACCGTTCGGCGTCGATGTCGCGCATGACCTTTGCGTTTTTCGGCCGGCCGGTGGTGCCCCACCAGTCGACGACTGTCGCGCCCATGGTCAGTTCCGACATCGTCTCGACCGTGACATTGCAGTCGCGGCCCGAGAAGAGGTCGGGCTTGATCAGCCAGGCGATGACGCAGGGATCGTGCAGCGGGCCGCCATCCGTGCCGTATTTCTGCTCGTCATAGCGCTCGAAGAAATCGAGCAGCGCCGCGGTCGCCTCGCCGACCGGCGTGCCGATGGCGCGAATGGCCTCGACGCGGGCGCGCGTGGTCAGCGCCTTGTGGGTGACGTCGAGCGGCATCATGACGATCGGTACGCCCGATTTCAGCACGACGTCGGCGGCGTGCGGGTCGACATAGATGTTGAATTCGGCCGATGGGGTGACGTTGCCCTGCTCGAAATAGCCGCCGCCCATCAGGACGATCTGCTGGATGCGGCCGGCGATCTTCGGCTCCTTGATGAGCGCCAGCGCGATATTGGTCAGCGGACCGAGCGGACAAAGCGTGATCGTGCCTTCCGGCTCGGCCATCAGCGTCTCGACCAGATAGTCGACCGCATACTGAGCCTGAAGCGGCATCGTCGGCGCGGGCAGGTCGGGGCCGTCGAGGCCCGATTTGCCATGGACTTCCTCGGCGGTGACGAGCGCGCGCATCAGGGGGCGGATCGCGCCGGAATAGACCTTGATGTCCGGCCGGCCGGCAAGTTCGCAGATCTTGCGCGCATTGGTTTCGGTCAGCGCCAGCGGCACGTTGCCGGCCACCGCCGTGATCCCGATCACCTCCAGTTCGGGGCTGGCCAGCGCCAGGAGAATGGCGACGGCGTCGTCCTGGCCGGGGTCGGTATCGATGATGATCTTGGCGGCTTGCGGCATGGAATGGTCCCTCGGCTTCGACTTGAACTGCGTATGGCGACAATCCATATCAGGGTCAACGGCCAGAACGCCTTCGGGGTTTGGCCAGGACCGTCGCTCTTCGAGGACACGACATGACGCGCATGACACCTTTTTCGAATCCGCTTCTGCTCGGCTTCGATACGATGGAAAAGACGCTCGAACGGGTCGCCAAGTCCGGCGACAGCTATCCGCCTTACAATATCGAGCGCCTGGCATCGGGCGAGAATTGCGGCCACCGGCTGCGCATCACCCTTGCGGTCGCCGGTTTCGCCGAGAACGATCTCGACGTGTCCATCGAGGAGAATCAGCTTGTCGTGCGCGGCAAGCAGGCCGACGAGGGCGAACGCGATTTTCTCCATCGCGGCATCGCCGCCCGGCAGTTCCAGCGCATCTTCGTTTTGGCCGATGGGATGCGCGTGACCGGGGCGGCTCTCAAGAACGGCCTTCTGGCGATCGATCTCGACCGCCCGGAGCCGGAACGGCTGGTAAAGAAAATCAACATTTTAGTGAAAGATTGATCGCAGGATCGATCGGAACCGAAAGGCTCGGCTGCGGGTTGGTCCATTGAGGCGTCCCGCCAGGCTCAGGAGGCTGATGATGACTGAGAACGAACATCACGACAATCCGCTGACCAATGACGAACTCGCGCATCTGGGCGAGGGCACTGTCGCCTATCTGCGTCAGATGGACTCGGACGATTTGCGCGGCAAGTTCCCCGGTATGCCGGAAATGGCCTCGGGGTTGCGGCTCTGGGCGGTATTCGCCGCCGACGGACGGCCGATCCTCCTGACCGACCAGCGCGAGACGGCGATTGCCGGAGCGATGCAGAACGATCTGGTGCCTGTCAGCATCCATTGATCGACGTCGATCGGTCCCGGAAAGAGAAAAGGCGGCCGCGAGCCGCCTTTTTCATGCCGTGAGCGAGCGGTCAGGCCGCGTTCGTGGTCGCGCTTTCGGACAGGAAGGCGTGAATGGCCGAAGCGTCCGTCGTGCCCCTGATCTTGGCGACCGTCTCGCCATCGCGCAGCACGCGCGCCGTGCGCGACAGCGCCTTCAGATGGTCCGCGCCGGCGCTTTCGGGCGCGAGCAGCAGGAAGACGAGATCGACCGGCTGGTCGTCCAGCGCCTCGAACTCGACCGGATGGTCGAGCCGGGCGAAGACGCCGGTGATCTTCGAGATGCCCGGCAGTTTGCCGTGCGGGATCGCGATGCCGTTGCCGACGCCGGTCGAGCCGAGCCGTTCGCGTTGCAGGATCGTGTCGAAGATCTCGCGCTCGGGCAGTCCGGTCACCGATGCCGCCTTTTCGGCCAGAAGCTGCAATAGCTGCTTCTTGGAATTGGCCTTCAAGGCCGGCATCACTGCCGAAGCCTCGATCAGATCGCTCAGATCCATTGGAAAACCTCTTGATCGCGCATTCGGCGAACGCTTGTCGCCGGTGCTAGTTCGCGTTCGCGCCCAAAGCCGAAGACGGATCGATCCAGCCGATATTCCCGTCGGGGCGTCGATAGACGATGTTGACCGAATCGGTTCCCGCATTGCGGAAGACGACGACCGGCGTGTCCTTGGTGTCGAGTTCGATGACCGCGGTCGCGACCGACATGGTCTGCAGCGCGACGGTCGATTCGGCGACGACGGCGGGCGCGTAATCGTCCGGCACCTCGTCGTCCTCGTCGGCGACGGGGGACATGATGCGGTAGGCCATGTCGATGGCTTCCGCGCCGTTTCCGCCGCCATTATTGTGCGATTTCAGGCGTCGCTTGTAGCGGCGCAGGCGCTTTTCGATGCGCTCGGCCGCGCCGTCGAAGGCCAGCTGCGGGTCCTGCGCCTGTCCGGTCGCCTGCAACACCATGCCCGTGTCGATATGGATCGAGCAATCGGCGGTAAAGCGCGAGCCGGCCTTCTCGACGGTCACCCGCCCCGAAAAACCGCCATCGAAATACTTGTCGACGGCGTCGCCGATTCGGTTCTCGATCCGCGTGCGGAACGCATCGCCGATCTCCATGTGCTTTCCCGAAATGCGCAGACTCATGACCTATCTGACCTTCTGTTCATGCTGACTTGGTCGATCGTGACCCGTAAAGGCACTGAAGCGAGTGTATACCCGTCGCCAGCTTGCACAAGGTTTTCCGGCACTCTCTCCCGCCGGCTTCAGGCCCGTGCGGAAGGCGAACATGCGCGGTGGAGCGGATGGCATTTGCGCCCCGGCCCATTGCGGCGCGGCTTCTAGTCCCTTAACGAAACCTTGTCAATGAAGCAGGACATGTCAGGCTGAAAGTGCAGCTCTCGCGCGCTTTTCACGGCGCCGCTGGACCGAGGAGGCGATGTTCATGCCCTCGCGATATTTCGCCACGGTGCGCCGCGCGATGTCGATGCCGTCGGTCTTCAGCGCGTCCATGATGGCGTCGTCAGAGAGGACGCTTTCGGGTCGCTCGGCGTCGATCAGGGCGCGGATGCGGTCGCGCACGGCTTCGGAGGAATGCGCGTCGCCGCCGCCGGAAGCGGCGATGGCGACGGTGAAGAAATAGCGGAATTCGAAGACGCCCCGCGGCGTCATCATGAACTTGTTCGAAGTCACGCGGCTGACGGTGGATTCGTGCATCCCGATGGCCTCGGCGACGGTCTTGAGGTTCAACGGCCGCAAATGCCGCACGCCATGGGCGAAGAACGCGTCCTGCTGGCGCACGATCTCGCTTGCGACCTTGAGGATGGTGCGGGCGCGCTGGTCGAGCGAGCGCACGAGCCAGTTGGCGCTTTGAAGGCACTCCGAGACGAATTCCCGGTCCTCGCGCTGGCGCGCGCCCCTGGCGATTGTGGCCGCATAGGTCTGGTTGACGAGGACGCGGGGCAGGGCGTCGGGATTGAGGTCGATCGCCCAGCTTCCGTCCGGCGCGGCGCGCACCACCACGTCCGGCCGTATGATCTCGGCGGTGTCGACGACGAAGGCGAGGCCCGGCTTCGGATCGAGACAGCGCAGTTCGGCCAGCATGTCGAGAAGGTCGGCCTCTTCGACCCCGCACACTTTCTTCAGCGTCGCGAAGTCGCGCCGCGCAACGAGGTCGAGATGGGCGAGCATCGCCGCCATGGCCGGGTCGAGTCGGTCGCGTTCGGCCAGTTGCAGCGCCAGGCACTCGGCAAGATCGCGCGCGAAAAGCCCCGCCGGGTCGAAGCGCTGGCAAAGGCCGAGCACCCGCAGGGCGTCCGACAGCGTTACCCCCAGCCTTTCGGCGATGTCGCCGGGATCGGCGCGCATATAGCCGTCCTCGTCCAGCGCGTCGGCCAGTTCGCCGGCGATGAAGCGGTCCTGGGGCGCGCGGATCGACAGGGCGATCTGCTCGCGCACATGCTGGCGAAGGTCCGGCTTGCCGGGCGCGAAGTCGAAACTGTCGAAGCCGGTGTCCGCCGTGCCGGAGGACGATGGCGCCGATGGCGACAGCGCCGCAAGCCCCGGTTCGTCGGGAAAGACGTTTTCCAGCGACGTGTCGAGTTGGTCGGCCATGCGCTCGGAGCTTGAATCGTCGCTCGCATCGAACCATTCGTCGACGCCGTCTTCCGCCGAAGGTTCCGCGCGCGGCGCCTCGTCTTCGGGGCCGTCCTCGGCCTCTGCCCGTTCGAGCAGCGGATTGCGCTCGATTTCCTCATCGATGAACTTGTCGAGTTCGAGCTGGGTGAATTGCAGGAGACGGATCGACTGCAGCAATTGCGGCGTCATTACCAGCGATTGCGATTGCCGCAGTTGAAGGCGCGCGCCCAGCCCCATCTCTTTCCAATCCCGTCAGGGTCTTTTCGACCTCTCGTCAGGACGGGATCAAACTGGCCCGAGACTTGCTTGTCAAGCTGATTGGGGTTTTGCCGGCGCAAAACCGTTCAAAGGGTAAAGCCTTCGCCGAGATAGAGGCGGCGCACGTCGGGATTGGCGACGATTTCGGCCGGTCGGCCATGGGTGAGCACTTGGCCGGCATGGATGATATAGGCCCGGTCGATGAGGCCGAGCGTCTCGCGCACATTATGGTCGGTGACGAGCACGCCGATGCCGCGCGCCGTCAACTGGCGCACCAGATGCTGGATATCCGAGACCGCGATCGGGTCGACGCCGGCGAACGGTTCGTCGAGCAGCATGAAGTTCGGGTTGGAGGCGAGTGCGCGGGCGATTTCGAGGCGGCGTCGCTCGCCGCCCGAAAGCGAGATCGAGGCGGCCTTGCGCAGATGCGCGATGTTGAACTCGTCCAGAAGCTCGTCGAGCCTGTCCTCGCGCAGCTTGCGGTTCTTCTCGGTGACTTCGAGGATGCCGCGAATGTTCTGCTCGACCGACAGGCCGCGGAAGATCGAGGCTTCCTGCGGCAGGTAGCCGATGCCGAGCCGCGCACGGCGGTACATCGGCAGCGAGGTGACGTCGTTGCCGTCGATCTCGATCGTGCCGGCATCGACCGGCACGAGGCCGGTAACCATGTAGAAGCAGGTGGTCTTGCCGGCGCCGTTGGGGCCGAGAAGGCCGACCGCTTCACCCGCCCGCACGCCGATCGACACGCCCGAGACGACCTGCCGGCCCTTGTAGCTCTTGGTCAGGCCGCGCGCGATCAGAGTGCCCTTGAAGCGGCGCGGATCGGTCGTGCTGGCGGCAGGGGGCTGCGCCGCTGGTTCCTGACGGTTCAGCATTCCTGAACTATTGTCCCTGCGAGCCGGGCTGGAGCAGCATCCGCACGCGCCCGCCGCCCTGATTGCCGCAGCCGTCGAGTTCGGCGACGCCGGTGTTCATCTGGACGCGAAGCTCGCAGCCGACGATGACGTTCTCGCCTTCCGTCAGCACCACCTCCTGGCCCGAAAGGGTAAGAAGCTCGGTGCCCATGTCGAACGTGCCGCGATCGCCGGTGGCGACCTGCGTGGCGGTCTTGATGTAGACGGTGTCCTCGACCTCGATGCGCTCGATGTCGGACGCGCCGGTCGACGGCGTGGAGGCTCCGGACCCCTCGCTGACATAGTGGACGACCATGCGCCCGGCGCGCAATGTCGTCTCGCCCTGGACGACCTGGACATTGCCGGTGAAGACGGCGGTGCCGTCATTGTCGCGCACTTCGAGCCGGTCGCTTTCGATCTCGATCGGCTGGTCGCCATCCAGTTGCAGGCCCGACATGCGGCTTTCCTGCTGGGCGTTTGCCGCCGACGCCATGGCGAGCACGAGCCCCAGCACGGCCCAGCCGCCGACGATCCCCCTGTTCCCTGTCCCCATTATTGCGTCACTCCACTGGTGTTGGACGCGGATTGCAGTTTCTCGCCGTCGATGCGCATTCGCACCCGGTTCTCGAAGATCAGCACCGCGCCGTCATCGGCGATCTGCATGGAGTCGGCGGTTACGTTCGTTCCGTCAAGGTCAATTTCAACCGGATCGCTCGTTTGCAGCGATCCCGTCGAAATATCGACGATGGCCGACTGGAAGCGCGCATTGATGCCCTTTTCGGTCTGGACCGTCATCGGGCTGGTCACGTCGAGCCGGTTTGCGGTGCGGTCGAAGGTGCCGCTCTCGGTCACGACGGTCACCCAGTCGTCGCCCTCCAGCGGCAGCCTGGCGTTTATCTGTTCAAGATCGATGCGGTCGCCTGCGCCGATCACCTGCGATGCGCGCGCCGCGCTCATCGAATAGGGACGGTTGTCGGAGGTGAAACCGTCGAGCTTGGGATTCTGCATCACGAGGCGGCCGTTCTCGACCGAGGTCGAGCCGAGCTGGAAGCCGATCGAGCCCGGCGAGGAAAGCCATGCGGCGGCCCCGAAGACGACGACGAGTGCGACCGCGCCGACGGGCAGGGCGCGCTTCAGGAACCGCACGCGGCTGGAGTGGCGCTGTGCGCGAACGAAACGGTCGTCCGGCCTTGACATGTCGGTCATCTCGAAACCTCTGACAGAGCCACGCGCGGATCTGCTTTCGATCATTGCCGCGATCGTCGCAAGGCGATCGCTGAATTCTTCGTTGCTATGACGCCGTTTGCCTGAAACTTCGATGAACGAAATCGTCGAACGGTCTGGATAAGCGTCCAATATGGTGATTTTCCGGCTATTGAACAGGGGTAGCGGTAACGCAAGGTGAAGGGGCGTCCGGCCGCATCCAGGCACGGCTCCCCTTCTATCGCCCCGCGCCTTCGGCTAGAAAGAGGTCGAAACGAACGAGGACAAGGTGGCATGGCCGCACGAGCAGACGATCTGATCGACCGCAGACGGTTGCGGCGCAAGCTTTCATTCTGGCGCGTCGCCGCCATCCTTCTCGTCGCCGCCATCGTGATCGCGACGACCGGCTATTTCTGGCGCGACGGCACCGGCGTCGGCATCAGTCACATCGCCCGGATCAAGATCGAGGGCACGATCACCGAGAACGAGGAACTGCTGGAGCGTCTCGAGCGCGTGCAGGAATCGGCAATGGTGGAAGGCGTGATCCTGCACATCAACTCGCCCGGCGGCACGACCGCGGGCGGCGAGGCGGTGTTCGAGGCGGTGCGCAGGCTGGCGGCTGAAAAGCCCGTCGTCGCGCAGGTGGGAACGCTTGCCGCCTCGGCCGGCTACATGATCGCCAGCGCCGCCGACCATATCGTAGCGCGGCAATCCTCCATCGTCGGCTCGATCGGCGTCCTCTTCCAGTATCCGGACGTCACCGGACTGATGGACAATCTCGGTATCAAGGTGGACGGCGTGAAATCCTCGCCGCTGAAGGCCGAGCCCTCGCCCTTCACGCCGACGACCGAGGACGAGCGCGCGATGATCCGCGCGCTCGTCATGGACAGTTATGAATGGTTCGTCGGCCTCGTTCAGGATCGCCGCCCGCTCGACCGCGCGGAAGTTCTGGCGCTGGCCGACGGGTCCATCTTCACCGGCCGCCAGGCGCTCGAAAGCCGCCTTGTCGACAGCCTCGGCGGCGAGGAGGAAGCGGTGCGCTGGCTCGGCACGCGCGGCGTCGACGGCGAACTCGAGGTGGTGGAGTGGAAGCCGCGCAATCAGGGCGGCTGGTGGGGCATCGGATCGCAGGCGACCATCGCCTCGATCCTCGGCCTCGACCGGCTGGCGGACCGGCTTCTCGCCCGTGCCGGGCTGGAACCCTTGTTTCTTGACGGGCTGGTGTCGGTCTGGCAACCTCGCTCCACATCGACGGCCGACTAAAAATTTAATGAAATCATTCGGCTAGAGCATCGCAACGGAGAGTGGTAGCCGGTTTTGCGGATCGGTGCGATGCACGATGGTCATATGGACCGCCGCAAGCTCCGACGAGGGGGCAGGCGGTCCGGCTGCGGCGGGTCCTGGGAGAGGGATGGGACGATGATCAAATCCGAACTGGTGCAGACGATTGCCAATCGCAATCCGCATCTTTTTCTGCGCGATGTCGAAAATATCGTCAACGCGATCTTCGACGAGATCACCGATGCGCTGGCGGAGGGTAATCGCGTGGAATTGCGCGGTTTCGGTGCCTTTTCCGTCAAGAACAGGCCCGCGCGCGTGGGGCGGAACCCGCGCACGGGCGAAGCCGTTGAGGTCGAGGAAAAATGGGTTCCCTTCTTCAAGACCGGCAAGGAACTGCGCGAGCGGCTGAACGCCGACGCTTCGTCCTGAGCCGCCAAGCCCGCCAAACGGAGCACCTATGCGCAAATTCGTCGGCCTCGCCATCTATCTTCCGATAGCGGTCATCCTGATCGCGCTTGCGGTGGCGAACCGCCGCTCGGTGCCGTTCTCGCTCGACCCGTTCAATGCCGAAAACGCCGCGCTGACGTTCCAGGCGCCCCTCTTCGTGCTCCTGTTCCTGACGCTTGTCCTCGGCATGTTCCTCGGCTCTATCGCGACCTGGCTGCGCCAAGCGCCCTACCGCAGGATGGCGCGCCAGCACCGCGCCCAGCAGCCCGAATCCACCGATGCCTCGGGCAAGGTCGTCGCGCGCCCGCGCGCCTAGCCTTCGATCTCGCCGATCAATGCGGGCAGCCCGGAGAGGTCGGCCATCTCGCGAAAGCGAGGATGTGCGTCCGGCTTGTCGGCGTGTTCCAGGCTCCATGTCAGGTCATGCGGCACGTAGACGCCCCAGCTTCCCGCCGTGAGAGCCGGCAGGACGTCGGATTTCAGCGAGTTTCCGATCATCATCGAAGCCGAAGGATCATGGCCTGCGGCGGAGAAGATGCGCGCATAGGTCGCTGCGCTCTTGTCCGAGACGATCTCGACCGCGTCGAAATGCGCGCCGAGCCCGGAAGCGGCCAGCTTGCGCTCCTGGTCGAACAGGTCGCCCTTGGTGACGAGGACGAGACGGTAGCGTCCCGCAAGCGCCTCCAGCGTCTCGGCGGCGTGCGGAAGCGTCTCAACCGGATGGCGCAGCATCTCGCGCCCGGCGGCAAGGATTTTCGCGATCGTGTCGGCCGGAACCCGCCCGTCCGTGATCTCGATCGCCGTCTCGATCATCGACAGCGTGAAGCCCTTGATGCCGAAGCCGTAATGGCCGAGATTTCGTTTCTCCGCTGCCAGAAGGCGCGCGGTCAGGTGATCCTTGTCGGCATGGTCGGCGAGCAGTTCGGCGAAATGCGCTTCGGTTATGCGGAAGAACTGCTCGTTCTGCCACAGCGTATCATCGGCATCGAAGCCGATCGTGGTGAGGGAATGCGCCATTTGCCCTTCCTTGCGGTTGCTGCGCCTCTATGGCAGAAGCGCGCCAATCTGTCCTGAACGAGATCAAGAACTTGAAATCCAGGGAGCGCAACAGGCGCCGCGACCGGCGCGAGGAGACCGATCGTGCGCCGCAGGGTGCGCCGGCAGCAAGGCCCGCGCGCGACCTGTCGCGGCGCAAGGGCGCATTGCCGGCCGAAAATCTCCCTCTGATCCTCGAAGTCGCGCCCAATGACGATTACGCGCTGATCGATTCGGGCGCCGGCCGGAAGCTCGAACAATACGGCCCCTACAAGATCGTGCGGCCCGAAGGGCAGGCGATCTGGCAGCCGGCGCTCAGCCCCCGCGACTGGGAGAATGTCGACGCCGTCTTCACCGGCGACACCGACGAGGAAGGCATCGGCCGTTGGCGTTTTCCGAAAAGCCCGCTCGGCGAAACCTGGCCGATGAGGCATGACGGGATCGATTATCTCGGCCGCTTCACCTCGTTTCGCCATGTCGGCGTCTTTCCCGAGCAGGCCTCGCACTGGTCGCAGATGGAGGCGTGGATAAGGGGGGCGAAGCGGCCGGTCAAGATTCTGAACCTTTTCGGCTATACCGGGCTCGCCTCGCTGGTCGCCGCCCGCGCGGGCGCCGAAGTCACCCATGTCGACGCCTCGAAGAAGGCGATTGGCTGGGCGCGCGAGAATCAGGAGATGGCGGGATTGGCGGAAAAGCCGATCCGCTGGATCTGCGAGGACGCGATGAAGTTCGTCGAGCGCGAGGAGCGCCGCGACAGTCGCTACGACATCATCCTGTTCGATCCCCCCGCCTATGGGCGCGGCCCGAAGGGCGAGGTCTGGCAGCTTTTCGAGGATTTGCCGGCAATGGCCGACATCTGCCGCTCGATCCTGACCGACAGGCCCATCGGCGTTGTCCTGACTGCCTATTCGATCCGCTCGTCCTTCTTCGCGATCCACGCTTTGATGCGCGACATCTTCGCCGACATGGGCGGATGCGTGGAATCGGGCGAACTCATAATCCGCGAGAAGTCCGCGGGCCGTGCCCTGTCGACCTCGCTCTTTTCGCGCTGGGTGGCGCAATGAGCGAGCCGAGAATGCAGCGTGTCGGCCAGGTCAAGGAAATCACCAGCCTTGCCAATCCGATCGTCAAGGACATCAAGGCGCTCGCCTTGAAGAAATTCCGCGACGAGCAGCACGCCTTCATGGCGGAGGGACTGAAACTCGTCATCGACGCGCTCGACGGCGGCTGGACGATCAGGACGCTGATCTATTCCAAGGCCGGAATCGGCAATCCGGCGGTCGAAAAGGTCGCCGCGCGCACCGTCGCGCTGGGTGGGCTCGTGCTGGAAGTCTCCGAAAAGGTGCTCGGCGCGATCACCAGGCGCGACAATCCGCAGATGGTGGTCGGCGTTTTCGAGCAGAAGCTGGCGAAGCTTGCCGATATCCGGCTCGCCGCCGGTGACGTCTGGGTCGCGCTCGACCGTGTGCGCGATCCGGGCAATCTGGGCACAATTATCCGCACGGTCGACGCGGTCGGCGCGAAGGGCGTCATCCTCGTCGGCGAGACGACCGACCCGTTCTCGCTGGAAACGGTGCGCGCGACGATGGGCTCCGTCTTTTCCGTTCCCGTCGCACGCGCGGCGCCCGATGCCTTCCTCGCCTGGAAAGCTAAGGCGGACGCGATGGTCGTCGGCACGCATCTGAAGGGCTCGGTCGACTATCGCACGCCGGGATATGAGGGCCGACCGGTCGTCCTCCTGATGGGCAACGAGCAGCAGGGCCTGCCGGACGAACTGGCGAGAGCCTGCGACGAACTGGTGCGAATCCCGCAGGCGGGCAAGGCGGATTCGCTCAATCTGAGCGTCGCCACGGGCGTGATGCTCTACGAGGTGCGCCGCGCGGCGCTTGCAATCGGAGACAGACTGGCGTGAGCGAAACCCATCCCCGCAATCCGCGCGTGCTGCTCGGCTACGGCCTCGTCGTCGTCGTCGCCATCGCGCTCGACCAGTGGATCAAGTACTGGGTCGAAACGCATATGGCGATGCACGAGCGCATCGAACTCGTGCCGATGCTGGCGCTGTTCCGCACTCACAATACCGGCATCGCCTTCTCGCTTCTTTCCGATTTCGGCTCGGTCGGTCTCGTCGTGATGACGGCGGCGGTGACGCTCTTCGTGCTCTATCTCGCGGCCAAGTCCGAACCGAACCAGCGCTGGGCGCGGCTGGGCTTCGCGCTGATCATCGGCGGTGCGATCGGCAATCTGATCGACCGCGTCTGGCTCGGCTACGTGGTCGACTACGTCCTGTTCCACCTGCCGAACTGGTCGTTCGCGGTGTTCAACCTCGCCGACGCCTTCATAACGGTCGGCGCGATGCTGGTGATCCTCGAGGAGATCATCGCCTGGCGCAAGGCGCGCGCCCCAAGTTGACGGAGCGCATTGGACGTCGGAAACTCGCCGCAACGCAAAAGCAGGCTTCAGGGAGTTTCGATGTCGGATAGTTTCAAGGCCATCCTCGTCTCGCGCGATGAGAACAAGGTACAGTCGGTGCGGACGGTCGATCTGACCGACGCGGACCTGATGGAGGGCGACGTCACCGTCGCCGTCGAGGCCACCACGGTCAATTACAAGGACGGGCTGGCGATCACCGGCAAGGCGCCGGTCGTGCGCAAATGGCCGCTGATTCCCGGCATCGACTTCGCCGGCACGGTCGTCGCGTCGAGCAACCGGAACTGGAAAGCCGGCGACAAGGTCATCTTGAATGGCTGGGGTGTCGGCGAGACCCATCACGGCGCCTATGCCGGGCGTGCGCGCGTCAATGGCGACTGGCTGGTGGGCTTGCCCGACGGCATGAGCGCAAGGGACGCGATGGCGGTCGGCACTGCCGGATACACCGCGATGCTCTGCGTCATGGCGCTGGAAAGGCACGGCATCGTGCCGGCACGCGGACCCGTCGTGGTGACGGGCGCGGCAGGCGGCGTCGGCTCGGTCGCGATCGCGATCCTCGCCCGGCTCGGCTACCGGGTGATCGCCTCCACAGGGCGCACGTCCGAGACCGATTATCTCAAGTCGCTCGGCGCGAGCGACATCATCGACCGCGAGGAACTGTCCCAGCCCGCCAAGCCGCTCGGCAAGGAGCGCTGGGCCGGCGGCATCGATGCGGTCGGCAGCCACACGCTGGCGAACGTCCTTGCGATGACCTCCTATGGCGGCGCGGTCGCGGCCTGCGGGCTTGCGGGTGGCATGGACCTGCCGACCAGCGTCGCGCCCTTCATCCTGCGCGGCGTTTCGCTTCTCGGCGTTGATTCGGTGATGGCGCCGCGCGAGATTCGCGAGGAAGCCTGGAAGCGCATAGGGAGCGACCTCGATGCGGCCAAGCTCTCCTCCATCGCCACGACGATCGGTTTCGACGGCATCGAGCAGGCCGCGCGCGATATCGTGGACGGCAGGATCAGGGGTCGCGTCGTCGTCGAAATGTAGAGCGCGTTGAGGCACTTTCGGCGCGATCGTTAAAATTGGAACGATTGCGCCGATCCTTCCCTAACGGGGCCGTGGCATGGTTCAGCCATGAAACCCGGCCTCCATACGCGCCGCCCGAACGGCGCGCCGACCGCCGACGCGCCGCGCGCGGACGATCTGTCGTCGCGCCGCGTGGTCGTCGCGCCGCCGTTGGCGATGGACCTGCCGGACGAACCGCAGGCGCGGCTTTATTCGGCCGGGCTCCCGGTCGCCGCCTTTCTGATGGCTATGGCCGCCGTCGCCTTCCTGACCGAGGCGTCCCATCTCGTCTCCATTCCGCTGGTCGCCGGCGCCTTGACGCTGGCCGGCCTTTCGCTTTTCGTTCCACGGCGCGACGCACTGGCGCCGGCTCGCACGTCGCGGCTGCGCCTGCCGGCCGCCGCCGCGCCCCCGCTCGATCCGTGGTCGACGCCGGACCTGATCGGGGCGCTCGGGCTTGGCCGGATGACGCGCGACGGTCAGGGCCGCATCCTTGCGGTCAATGACGAAATGGCGCGGATGCTCGGGCACGAGCCGGACATGTTGCGCGGCGCGACGCTGAAGGAGTTCGGCATCGATCTTGCGACGGCGCCGGAAGCGGCGTTTGCCGCAAAGCCCGCGATCAGCGCGCTCGACTTGTCGTTGCCGGGCCAGCCGACGGAACGCTGGCTGTCCTGGCTGGAATTGTCCGAACGGCGCAAGGACGGCACGGTGCGCCATCATGCGGTGGCGCGCGACATCACCCAGCGCAAGACCGCCGAGGCCGCCGGCGAGGTTTCCCGCCGCCAGGCAATAGAGGCGAGCCGCGCGAAGTCGCGCTTCCTGGCGACGGTCAGCCACGAGATCCGCACGCCGATGAACGGCATCATGGGCATGGCTCAGCTTCTCGGACAGACGGCGCTGTCACCCGAGCAGTCGACCTATGTCGGCGCGATCTCGACCTCGTCGAGCGCGCTTCTGGCGTTGATCGAGGATCTGCTAGACTATTCCAAGATCGAAAGCGGACGGCTCGATCTCGATCCCCGCCCGACCAATCTGCGCGAACTGGGCGAGAACGTCGTCGAGCTTCTGGCCGCGCGCGCACACGCCAAGGGCATCGGTCTTGGCCTTTATGTCGCGGCCGACGTGCCGGAGCGCGCGCTGCTCGATGGCGGCAAGGCCCGTCAGATTCTGTTCAACCTCGTCGGCAACGCGATCAAGTTCACCGACCGCGGCGGCGTTCTGGTGAAGATGGTGCGCCGCCGTGTCGGCGGCGTCGAGATGCTTCGACTGAGCGTGCGCGACACCGGGCCGGGCCTTGCGCCCGCCGATCTGGCGCGCATCTTCATGGAGTATGAGCAGGCGGGCTCCGATGCGGCGCTGCGCCAGGCCGGCGCGGGGCTTGGCCTCGCGATCTCGCAGCGCATCGCCGAGGCGATGGGCGGCCGGCTGACGGCGGCGAGCAAGCCGGCCCGTGGCAGCATTTTCGCCGCGCAGATCCCCGTCGAGGTGCTGGAGCAGTCATCCCCCGGCGAGCCGCTTGCCGGCAAACGGGTGCTCATCGTCTCGCGCAACCGGATGGAGGCCGAGGCGATGGCGCTCTCGGTGGGCGACCATGGCGGCATGGCCGCGATCGCGCGGACGGTGGAGGAAGCGGCGCATCTTGCCGAGAAGAACGGTTTCACGCTGCTGGTCGTCGATGCGGCGCTGGAAAACGACGACGGCGCATTGTTGCGCCGGCTTCGCCAGGTCTGCGGGCATGACGCGCCCGCGATCACCTTCGTCGATCCCAAGTCGCGTGGGCGCGTCGGCCATTTCCGCGCGCATGGATACAGCCACTTCCTGCCGCGTCCGCTCAGGCGCGACACGCTTCTCAAGGTTCTGCTCGAACGGATCGAGGAGGAGAGGCCGGCAAGGCGGGCGATGTTGGCGCAGGCGCGATCCGCGCTCAGCGTGCTCGTCGCCGAGGACAACGAGATCAACGCGCTTCTCGCCCGCTCCGCCCTGACCCGCGCCGGTCATCGCGTCGAGACGGTGGCCAATGGCCGGCTGGCGCTCGAAGCGGCGACGATGCGGCCCGGTATGCGCTTCGATGTCATCCTCATGGACCTTCAGATGCCTGTCATGGACGGCCTGGAGGCGATAACGGCCATTCGCGCGCATGAGGCGCAGAACGGCCTGCCGAGCGTTCCGATTCTCGTTCTGACGGCGGATGATCGTGCCGAAAGCCGGCAAACGATCCTGACGCACGGGGCCTCGGGCTTCATTTCCAAGCCGGTCGACCCGGCCCGGCTGATCGCGATTCTGGACGAGACGGTCACGGTTTGAACCGCCTTTCGCGTGACTTTCGCGCCTGTCATGATAATGTTGCCGAAGACGGCTATGGAACGCGCATCCGGTGATGTGGAGACTGGCCGATGAACCCGATGCTCGTTGCGCACGATGAGTCGACCGGCCTTGTCATGACCGATGCACCCCGCCCGCATGTGCTGCCGACCGGCGCCGATACGTGCCTTGGCCGCATCGGGGCGCTGGAAGTGCATCTTGCGGCGAGCGCCTGCGAAGTCGAGGCGGCGCAAAGACTGCGCTATCGGGTATTTTACGCGGAACGCAGCGTCGGCGTCCCGTGCGACCTTTCGCGCGATGCCGACCGCTTCGACGAAATCTGCGATCATCTCCTCGTGGTCGATACCTCTCTTGCCGTCCCCAATCGCGACCGGGTCGTCGGCACCTATCGGCTTTTGCGGCAGGAAAAGGCTGTGGCGACCGGAGGGTTCTATTCCAGCGCCGAATTCACCATCGAGACGCTGACGGCGCGCCATCCGGACCTCAACATCCTCGAACTCGGCCGCTCCTGCGTCCTGCCGGCCTACCGTTCGCGCCGCACGGTCGAGCTGCTTTGGCAGGGCATCTGGGCCTACACGCATCGCCACGGCATCGACGTGATGGCAGGCTGCGCCTCCTTTGAAGGCATCGTGCCGGCGCGCCATGCCGAAGCGCTCTCCTTCCTCCACCACAATTGCCGCGCCGGTGGAGAATGGGCCGTGCGCGCGGTCGACGAACGTTTCGCGTCCATGGATCTGATGCCGGCAGAGGCCGTCCGCCCGCGCGAGGCGCTGGCCGCCATGCCGCCCTTGGTCAAAGGGTATCTGAGGCTCGGCGCGATGATCGGGGAGGGATGCGTCGTCGACCGCGACTTCGGCACGACGGACGTCTTCGTCGTCCTGCCGGTGGCGAACATCTCTGCCCGCTACATCAACTACTACGGCGCAGAGGCCCAGCGCTTCGCCGCATGATTCGGGTCTATTCCGTGGGAATGTCTTCCGGCGCCCGGCCGGGCCTGCTCTTGTAGGGCGGGAAGGTCCAGCCATAGGCGAGCGCGCCGCCGCGCACGCAAAACGCGATTGAAAATGCGATCAGCGCCGCGCCTCCGGCGGGCGATCCGCCGAGATCGGCGAGTACATAGGCGACCGATCCGGACAGTGCCGCGGTCACGTAGATCTCGGGCCGCAGCAGCACCGAAGCTTCCCCGGCCAGAAGGTCGCGCAGGATGCCGCCGAAGGTCGCGGTCAAAACGCCCGTGACAACCCCGATCACCGGCGATCCCGTCACTTCGAGGCCCTTGTAGGCGCCGAACACGCTGTAGGCGGCCAGCCCCACCGCATCGAGCCAGAGCAGCAGACGGTAGCGCGATTCGACCAGATGGGCGGCGAAGAAGACGGCCACGGCGACGATCGCGCAGACCAGAAGATAGTCGTGATTGGCGATCCAGAAGACCGGAACGTCGAGTACCAGATCGCGAAAGGTGCCGCCGCCGATCGCGGTCACCCCGGCGAGGAACAGGAAGCCGATGATGTCGAGTTGCTTGCGCGAGGCGGCCAGTGCGCCCGTCGCCGCGAAGACGGCGATGCCGGCATAGTCGAGGAACAAGAGCAGGTTCAAGCAAGCCTCCCGCGCACCAATGGCTCAAGGGCCATCCGATCAAGCGCGGGTTAAGGAGCGATGAAGCTGCGGGCGAAATGCCTTTCCGTTTGACTGTTGCCCGCAAAAAGGCGCCCGTCGGCGCCCTTTTTCGTCATGCGTCCTTTTCGGACTGCGCATTGGGCGGGCCGGGCTCGGCCGGTGCGTCGGCGGCGGCTGCCTTCTGCCCCCCCTTCGAGACGCCCACCATGGCCGGGCGCAGGACGCGCTCGCCGATGACATAGCCTGTCTGCACCACCTGAACGACCGTGTTGTTCGGCACGTCGGGATTGGGAACCTCGAACATCGCCTGATGGAAGTTCGGATCGAAGCGCTCGCCTTCGGGCGCGAGCTTCTTCACGCCATGGCGCTCCAGCGCGGCCAGCATGTCGCGCTCCGTCATTTCGACGCCTTCGATCAGCGCCTTGAAGCCGGCGTCGTCGGACCCCTTCGCCTCGGCGGGGATCGCATCGAGCGCGCGGCGCATGTTGTCGGAAACCGACAGCATGTCGCGGGCGAAATTCGCCACCGCGTAGCTCTTGGCGTCGGCGATCTCGCGCTGGGTGCGGCGGCGCAGGTTTTCCATCTCGGCCGCCATGCGCAGCGCGCGGTCCTTCAACTCTTCGTTCTGCTTTGCCAGATCCTCGTTTTCCCCGGCCAGCCGCATGAAGGCCTCGAAATCGGCCTGGCTGCCCTGGCCCTCGGCCATGTCCGCGCCGGCCTCGATGTTCGGATCGGTGTGCGTTTCACCGGTTTCGCCGGTCATGCGTTCGTTTTCCGGACGATCGTTCATGGCTGATCCCGTCTTCCTTCGAAAATTCGTGAGTTGGCGCCGATATCGATGTTCGTGGCGCCGAAATCAAGGGGCCGCGCCCGAAGACGCGGCCCCGAATTCCTTGTCTTTCGACTAGATGTCCAGATTTGCGACCGAAAGCGCATTTTCCTGGATGAACTCGCGGCGCGGTTCCACCTCGTCGCCCATCAGGCGCGAGAACAGCGAATCCGCGTCGGTGGCATCGTTGACCTTGACCTGGAGCAGCGAGCGCGCATTGGGGTCCAGCGTCGTTTCCCAGAGCTGGTCGGCGTTCATTTCGCCGAGCCCCTTGTAGCGTTGCAGCGCCAGCCCCTTGCGCCCGGTTGCGAAGATCGCGTCGAGCAGGGCCATCGGGCCGGAGATCACTTCCGACCTGTCGTTCCGCTTCAGAACCGGCTGCTTCATGTAGACTTCCTGGAGCCGCGCCGTATAGCGGTCGATGGCGCGCGCGTCTGCCGAGCCGATCAGGCCGGCGTCGAGCGTCACCACTTCGCGCACCGAGCGGACGGTCCGTTCGAAGACGACGCCGCCGGCGCCCTCGTTCGACGGATTGACCCGGCCTTCCCAGCCGCGCTCGGTCTCTTCGGAGATCATGTCGAGCCGTTCGGCCACAGTCTGCACGATGCCCGGCACCTGCGCTGGATCGCCCATGCGCTCGGCGTTGAGCGCCCCGCCGATTGCCGCCTGCTCCACGACGGAACGCGAATAGCGCGTGTGCAGCCCCTGGATCAGCGAACGCACGGCAAGCGCGTCATTGATGACGGCGCGCAGGTCCTGGCCGGATCGCACCTCGCCCGTCGAAAGCTCCAGCGAAGCCTCGTCAAGGCCCTGGCCGATCAGGTAATCCTCGAAGGACGGCTCGTCCTTGATGTACTGGACCGACTTGCCGCGCGTCACCTTGTAGAGCGGCGGCTGGGCGATATAGAGGTGTCCGCGCTCGATCAGTTCCGGCATCTGGCGGAAGAAGAACGTCAGGAGCAGCGTGCGGATATGCGCGCCGTCGACGTCGGCGTCGGTCATGATGATGATCTTGTGATAGCGCAGCTTGTCGGCGTTGAACTCGTCCTTGCCGATGCCGGTGCCGAGCGCCGTGATCATCGTGCCGATCATGTCGGAGGACAGCATCCGGTCGAAGCGGGCGCGCTCCACGTTCAGGATCTTGCCGCGCAGGGGCAGGATCGCCTGGTTCTGGCGCGAGCGCCCGCCCTTGGCCGATCCGCCGGCCGAATCGCCCTCGACGATGAAGATTTCGGACTTGGCCGGGTCGCGCTCCTGGCAGTCGGCGAGCTTGCCCGGCAGCGAGGTGATGTCGAGCACGCCCTTGCGTCGCGTGAGTTCGCGCGCCTTGCGGGCCGCTTCGCGCGCCGCGGCCGCCTCGACCACCTTGCCGATCAGCACCTTGGCCTCGGCCGGATGTTCCTCGAACCAGGTGCCGAGCGCCTCGTTGACGAGATTCTCGACGACGGGACGAACCTCCGAGGACACGAGCTTGTCCTTGGTCTGCGAGGAGAATTTGGGGTCTGGAACCTTGACCGAGAGAACCGCCGTCAGCCCTTCGCGGGAATCGTCGCCGGTGATCGATACCTTTTCCTTCTTCGCCACGCCGGAGGTTTCGGCATAGCTCGTCACCTGGCGCGTCAGCGCGCCGCGGAAACCGGCCAGATGCGTGCCGCCGTCGCGCTGGGGGATGTTGTTGGTGAAGGCCAGCACGTTCTCGTGGTACGAATCGTTCCACCACATCGCCACTTCGACCGTGATGCCGTCGCGCTCGGCGCTGATGGCGATCGGCGCCGCGATCAGCGGTTTCTTGGCGCGGTCGAGATATTTGACGAACTCTTCCAGCCCGCCTTCGTAGAACAGTTCGGTGACCTTCGGGTCGGCATGGCGCTTGTCGGCAAGCACGATGCGCACGCCCGAATTCAGGAAGGCAAGTTCGCGCAGGCGATGTTCGAGCGTGCCATAGTCGAATTCGATCATGGTGAAGGTCTCGGCCGACGGAAAGAAGGTGATCTCCGTGCCGGAACGGCCTTCATTGGTGCCGGGTTGCCGATTCTCCACATAAGCGCCGGTCACCGCCAGCGGCCCGTCCGCATTGCCATGCGTGAACGACATCTCGTGAACCTGCCCGCTCCGGCGGATCTTCATCTTCAGCCAGGACGAGAGCGCGTTGACGACCGAGACGCCGACGCCGTGCAGGCCGCCCGAAACCTTGTAGGAATTCTGGTCGAACTTACCGCCGGCATGAAGCTGGGTCATGATGACCTCTGCGGCCGAAACGCCTTCTCCCTTGTGCAGGTCGGTCGGAATGCCGCGCCCGTTGTCGGTGACGGTCACGGAGCCATCGGGATTGAGCGTCACCTGGACGAGGTCGGCATGGCCGGCAAGCGATTCGTCGATGGCGTTGTCGACCACCTCGTAGACCATGTGGTGAAGTCCGGAGCCGTCGTCGGTGTCGCCGATATACATGCCGGGACGCTTGCGCACCGCGTCCAGTCCTTTGAGAACCTTGATGGATTCGGCGCCATATTCGGCCGGTGCGCCGGGGACGTTTTCGGGCGTGTCGCTCATGAAATTCCGATCTTCGTGGATGTCGTCGTCAAGCGCTCGGATAAGCCGTGCGACTCATGCGCTTTTGATGCGCCGAATATAGGGCCGAACGTCCGATTTTCCAAGTTTTGCGCGGGCTTGCGGGCGGCGCGCCCACGACTTTTCGCACCCTTCGGCGAAACTTCTCCCCGGCGCGTGTTGTCACGGTGAACCAAGCGCGATTAAACACGTTGAAGCCAGCGATGCCGGGCCGGAATGAGGGGACGTTCTTTGCGACGACAGCTAGCGCTCTTTGCTGCCGCCCTTTGCCTGCCGCTTCTGGCCTTCATGGCGTACATCCTCATCAATCTGGGCATGGCCGAGCGCGAGCGCCTTGAATCGAACGCGTCGGAAGCCGCGCGTCTGCTCGCCGGCGCGATCGACCGCGAACTCCTCGGCCTGTCCTTCGCGCTCGAGGTCATGGCTGTTTCCCCGGAGTTGCGCAGCGGCGACATCGAGACCTTCGACAGTCAGGCGCGCCAGCTATCCGAGAGCCTCGGCTTCAATCCGGTCCTGCGCACGCCTCAAGGCCAGCAACTGGTCAATGTACGCCGTCCCTTCGGCGCCCCCCTGCCGGCGACGCCATTCGAGACCGACCCGAAGGTCCTCGAAGCGGACGCGCCGCTCGTCCTCGATCTTTTCCAGGGCACCGTCTCCGGTCAGCCGCTTTTTGCCGTCGACATGGCCGTCCGGATTGCCGGCGAGCCGCGCTATCTCCTCAGTCTGTCCGTACCGGCGACGCGCATTCGCGACATCGTCCTTTCGGCCCAGCTTCCCGAGAGCTGGACCGTTGCCGTTATCGACGGAAAAGACCGCATTCTGGCGCGCAACCGCGGCCATGAGGAGTTCATCGGGCGCGAGGCGACGCCGGACCTGCGCGCAAATACACGCGGTAACGCGGGAACGTGGGAAGCGACCACGCGTGAGGGCTCATCCGCCTTCGGCGCCTATGCCCGCACAAGCGCCGCAGACTGGCGCGTTGCGATCGGCGTCCTGGAGAGCGAGCTCAACGCACCCGTGCAGCGCTTCATGCGGTTTTTCGCGCTCGTCGGCCTGCTCGCGCTCGCTCTGGCGGCCCTGCTTGCCACACTTTTCGCGCGGCGTCTGGCGCGTTCGGCCACCAGCCTCGCCAACCAGGCCCACCGTCTTGCCGAGGGCGAGCCGGTCGTGCGGCGCGCGACGCGCGTGCGCGAGTTCGCCGAGATCGATGCGGTGCTCGTGCAAGCATCCGGGCGTCTGCGCGCGCGGGAGGCGGAATTGAAGGAAAGCGAGGCGAAATTCCGAGCCATCGCCGACACCTTGCCGCAGATGGTCTGGTCGACCACGCCGGACGGGCTGCACGATTATTACAACGCCCGCTGGTACGAGTTCACCGGGGTGCCGGTCGGGTCGACCGATGGCGAGGGCTGGAACGGCATGTTCCACCCCGAAGATCAACCGCGCGCGCGGGAACGTTGGAGCCATTCCCTGCGAACCGGCGAACCTTACGATATCGAATACCGCTTGCGCCATCATTCGGGCGAATATCGCTGGACGCTCGGCCGCGCCTTGCCGATCCGCGGCGAGGATGGCGGCATCATCCGCTGGTTCGGCACCTGCACCGATATTCACGAGGCCAGGATCGCGGCCGAGGAGCGCGAGATCATCGCGCAGGAACTGTCGCACCGGATCAAGAACATCTTCTCCGTCCTTGGCTCGATCGTCGGCCTGACGGCGCGCTCCCGGCCCGAAGCGCAGGATTTCGCAGCGGACCTGCGCGCCCGCATCCTGGCGCTCGGGATGGCGCATGAATTCGTCCGCCCGCGCGCTCTGGAAACGGCAGGCGACGGGCAGGCGTCGCTGCATGGCCTCCTGCGTGCGCTGCTGTCCGCCTATGACGACAACGGCCGCCATCTCTCGATCGCCGGTCCGGACCTGCCGATCGCCGAGGGCGCGGCAACCCCGCTCGCCCTCGTCTTCCATGAACTGGGGACGAACGCGGCCAAATATGGCGGGTTTTCGCGTGCCGACGGCAGGGTCGAGATCACCACCTCGGCGCAGGGCGAGACCTATCACGTCATCTGGAAGGAGCATGTCGCCGACGCGCCGCCATCGGCGGAGGCCGGAGCTGACGGCGGCTTCGGCTCGCGCCTGATCGACCTCAGCATTCGCGGCCAGATGGGCGGGACCATCGACCGCGTCTTCGAAACGGACGGATTGCGCGTGAAGATTGCGTTGCCGATCTGGGCCTTGTCGCGCGCGGCCAGGCTGCGGCGCGGGGTGTGACGGCCCTCGCCGCTTTCCTTTGATCGTGGCGCAGTGCTGACGAACAGACCGCTGCGCCGACGACCTCCCTCCCCCTTGTGGGAAGGGATAAAGGGTGGGGGCAATTCATAAGAACACCCTGAAAACGGTCTAGCCGTGCAAATCCTTGGAGGAATTCTGGCCCGGCATGAAAAGCTGCAAACGCGCCGGCGGCTCGGCATCCACATGTCGGTTGTGACAGGCGACCGCATAGCGGATCGCGGCGCGCAACTCGCTGTCGGCCACGGGTTTGGCGATCACGCCCAGCGTGCCGGGAACGCCGTCGCCGAGCTGGCTCGGATTGGCGGTCATGAAGAGGACGGTGACATCGTGGCGACCGGCAAGTTCACGGCCGATCTCGACGCCGGTCGCACCATCGCGCAGATTGAGGTCGACGAGCGCGACTTCGGCGTCCTTGCCAAGGTCGAGCGCACGCGCGCGATCGGCTGCGATCCCGACCGGTTCATGGCCCAGTTCGCAGATCGCATATTCGATTTCGATCGCGACGAAAATCTCGTCTTCGACGACCAGTATCTTGCAGCTATTGTCCAACTTACGCCTACCTACGTCCCGCGGCAGCCGGGCTCAACTCAAGTCCCGGCATTTGGTTGCACGACTAACGGAAAAGTCTTTATTTTCTTTGGGGCGTGAACATTGCGCCACGCGAGCCATTGCCCGACCCCGGTCCCGACTTGCCGCAAAATTCAAGTATTGACGGAAAGTTCCGCCACGCCCGGCAGGCGAAATTGTCGCAGGGTCAGGCAATGAAGCTGGCAGGAACCCCTCCCGGCCCCTAAGTTCGAAGGAACCCGAGGAGCGCCGCCATGGACACCAAGCCTGCCCCCTTCGTGCCGCCGGCGCCAAAACCGCGCCAGTCGCCGCCCTCGACGCTGCAGATGATGCGGATCGTCTACAACAACCCGCTCGAGCTTTGGGGCGAGCCTTCCTACAACGAGAAATGGATTTCGATCCGGCCCCGTATCGGCGGGCCGCTGGTCATCGCCAACGATCCGGGCCTGATCCGCTACGTGCTGGTCGAGAATGCCCGGAATTACAAGATGGCGCGGGTGCGCCAGAAGATCCTGCGTCCGATCCTGCGCGACGGCCTGCTCACCGCCGAGGGTGACGTGTGGAAGCGCTCGCGCAAGGCGATGGCGCCGGTCTTCACGCCGAAGAACATCGACGGCTTCGCCGCCGCGATGCTGTCGGTTTCGCAGAGCTTTGCCGAGCGCTATCGCGACGTGGACCGCGCCGATATCTCGCGCGACATGACAATGCTGACCTATGACATCTTGGCCGAAACGCTGTTTTCCGGCGAGATCGCGGGCGAGCCGGGCTCCTTCGCCCATCAGGTCGACCGATTGTTCGAGACGATGGGCCGCGTCGATCCGATGGACCTTCTTGGCGCGCCCGACTGGCTGCCGCGTTTCACCCGCATTCGCGGCAGGAAATCGCTCGCCTTCTTCCGCCGGATCGTCGCCGACACGATCGAGATGCGCAAGGCGCGCATGGATCGCGGCGAGGAGGTGCCGGCCGACTTCCTGACGCTGCTCTTGAAGGCGGAAGGCCCCGACGGGCTTGCCCGCGCGGAAATCGAGGACAACATCATCACCTTCATCGGCGCCGGGCACGAGACCACCGCCCGCGCCCTCGGCTGGACGCTCTATTGCCTGGCCGAGGCGCCGTGGGAGCGCGAGAAGATCGAGGCCGAGATCGACGCCGCGCTGGCTCGCGACCTGCCGCCGCAGGACTGGCTCGCCGCCATGCCGCTCACCCGCGCCGCCTTCGAGGAGGCGATGCGGCTTTATCCGCCTGCGCCCTCGATCAACCGCGAGGCGATCGCGGCCGACCGCTACGAGGACCTCGATATCGTCAAGGGCGCGCAGGTGCTCGTCATGCCATGGACCGTCCACCGTCACCGCAGAATCTGGGATAACCCGGAAGCCTTCATCCCCGCCCGTTTCCACCCGGAAAACCGCGATGCGCTCGACCGCTACCAGTATCTCCCCTTCGGCGCCGGCCCGCGCATCTGCATCGGCGCCGGCTTCGCCATGCAGGAGGCGGTCATCGCGCTCGCCGCCCTGATGTCGCGCTATCGCTTCGACACGCTGCCCGAAACGAAGCCCTGGCCGGTGCAAAAGCTCACCACCCAGCCGCAGGGCGGCCTGCCGATGAAGATCAGTCGACGATAGGGTCTGAATCTCAGCAGGCCTAGTCTCGGCCCTGAAACAGGTTCTCCACATGCACCGGCCATCGCCGCGGCAGCACCGCAACGAGGTCGAACCGCACTGAAAGCCGTGCAAAGTCCGGCTGGCGCGAGAGCCAGTGATCCGCCGCCGCCTCGATCCGCCGCTGCGCGAGGCCGCCCACCGCCTCCATCGCCGCAGCCAGATCGCGCCGCGCCTTGACCTCGACGATCGCGATGAGATCGCCGCGCCGCGCGACGATGTCGATCTCGCCGGCCTTCGTGCGGAAATTCCGCGCCACGATGCGATAACCCTTCAGCCGCAAGGCCATCGCCGCCAGCCATTCGGAGCGGTTGCCGTGCTTGTAGGCCTTCAGCCTATCCATCCTTGGCGTCCCGCAATTCCACCAGCCGGCGGAAAAGGTCCTGCTTCGGGTGGCCCGTCATCTTCGCCGCCTCGCCGGCGGCCTTGGATGCCGGCATGTCGCGCGCCAGATCGAGCAGCAGCCGGTCGACATCCTCGCCCTCGCGAACCGCTTCCTCCAGCGGCGGGCCGACGCAGACGACCACCTCGCCCTTCGGCGTATCGGCTTGCGCGTAATGTGCGGCAAGCTCCGCCAGCGCCCCGCGCCGCGCTTCCTCGAACGTCTTGGTGAGTTCCCGCGCCACCGCCGCCGGCCGGTCGCCCAGCACGTCCAGCATGGCTTTCAGGCTCGCCGCCAGCCGGCGCGGGCTCTCGAAGAAGATCAGCGTGCCGGGAATGCGCGCCACCTCTTCCAGCCGTGTGCGGCGCTGCCCGTCCCTGGCCGGCAGGAAACCGGCGAAGAAGAACGCGTCGGAGGGCAGCCCTGCGATCGAAAGCGCCGCCAGCGTCGACGACGCGCCGGGGATCGGCACCACGCGATGCCCGGCCGCCACCGCCTCGCCGACGAGCCGGAATCCCGGATCGGAGACCAGCGGCGTACCGGCGTCCGAGCAAAGCGCGACCGACCGGCCCGCGTTCAGCGCCGCGATCAGTTTCGGCCCCGCCTCCGCCGCATTGTGCTCGTGATAGGCGTAAAGCTTTCGCCGGATGCCGTAGCGCTCGAGCAGGATGCGCGTCACCCGCGTGTCCTCGCAGGCCAGCACATCGGCGCCCGCCAGCGTTTCCAGCGCCCGCAGCGTGATGTCGGAAAGATTGCCGATCGGCGTCGCGACCAGATAAAGCGCGGCCGGCAATGCGCCGACGCGCATCTGCGTCTGGCCCACCATGAAGATCCGTTCGCCGTCGCCGTTCATCTCACTTCGCACACCAAATGTTTCGCACGACGTCGAAGCGTGTGCATAGGCGGGCTCGATGCCCCGATTCTTTGGGAACGTTTCAGGCATCTGCCTGGTTTGAAGGCAGTATGCGGAGGTTCCCCCAATGCCCCTGATCGTCCAGGACAGTTTCGAGCCCTATTACGCCGGCAAGACCGCGCGAAACGACAATCAGCGTGCCCCCATTCAACGGGCCAAGTCCGCGACCACCGCGTCGAGCACGATCATGCCGTCCGCCGTCGCGCGCAACCGCGAATTGCCGACCGGCGCGACGAGACGTTCTTCCTGGAGCGCCGCGATCCGCTTCGACGACAAGGATCGACCGGACAACGATTCGTAGCGGGCGAGGTCGATTCCCTCGGCCAGCCGCAGCCCCATCAGGAGGAACTCGTCGGCTTCCTCGTCGCGCGTCAGCCGCTCGCCGCCGGTGATGCCATGGCCGCGTGCCTCGACGCGCTCCAGCCATGCCTCCGGCAGCTTTTCGGTAAAGGTCACGATCCGCTCGTCATTCTCCACGAAGCGTCCATGCGCGCCCGGTCCGATGCCGGCATATTCGCCATAACGCCAGTAGATGAGATTGTGCCGGCTCTCCGCGCCCGGCCGCGCATGGTTCGAAATCTCATAGGCCGGCAGCCCGCGCGCGGCGGTCACCTCCTGCGTCAACTGATAAAGATCGGCCGCATGGTCCGGCTCCGGCATCACGAACCTGCCTGCCTCGTGCAGAAGCTGGAAGCGCGTGCCGTCCTCGATCGTGAGTTGGTAGAGCGACAGATGATCGGCGGCATAGGAGATCGCCCGGTCGAGTTCGCTCGCCCACTGGTCGAGCGTCTGGTGCGGCCGCGCATAGATCAGGTCGAAGGAGAGCCGCGGAAATATCTCCCGCGCCAACCCGATCGCGTGCAGCGCGCCCTCGACATCGTGCAGCCGTCCCAGAAACCGCAAATCGGCATCGTTAAGCGCCTGGACGCCGAGCGACACCCGGTTGACGCCCGCCGCGCGATAGCCGCGAAACCGGGCCGCTTCCACCGAAGAGGGGTTCGCCTCCAGCGTGATCTCGATCCCGTCCGGCACGCTCCAGTGCCGCGCGACGCTCTCCAGCACCGCGCCCACGGTTCCGGGCTCCATCAGCGACGGCGTGCCCCCACCGAGGAAGATCGAATCCACTCTCCGCGCCCCCGTCCGCGCCCGCATCGTCGCCATTTCGCGCTCGAAGGCGGCGGCATATCGCGCCTGGTCGACCGGCTGGTGCCGGACATGCGAGTTGAAGTCGCAATAGGGGCACTTCGCCGCGCAGAACGGCCAGTGGATGTAGATGCCGAAGCCAGGATCGTCGGTCATGTGACATCCTTGGTCAGCCGCAAACCCCCACCCATACCCTCCCCACAAGGGGGAGGGGACATCCACGCCCCGCCTAAATTTGGCCCGACGCTGCAATGAAGGCGCCACGCCGACGCCCTCCCTCCCCCTTGTGGGGAGGGATACAGGGTGGGGGTCCCCTTCCAAAAAACCGACACGAACCTACGCCGCCCCCAGCATCTCGCGCGCAAACGCCTGGAACGCGCGTGCGCGGTGCGAAAGCGCTTCGTCCTGCCCCGGCTTCCAACCGTGTTTTTCCTCGGCGCTCATCTCGCCGAACGTCCGCTCGTGCCCGGCCGGCTGGAACATCGGATCATATCCGAAGCCGCTGGTGCCGCGCGGCGGCCAGACCAGCGTTCCTTGAGCCTCGCCGCGAAAATACTCCGCATGGCCGTCAGGCCAGGCGACGCAGATCACCGAGACGAACTTGCCCTGCCGGTCGTCGGGCGAATGCGCGTTCTTGCTGTCGAGCAGCTTCTGGGTGCGCTCCATGGCCACCTGGAAATCGCGCGTTCCGTCGGCAAGCTCGGCCCAGTTCGCCGTATAGACGCCGGGGTCGCCGCCCAGCGCATCGACCATCAGTCCCGAGTCGTCCGAAAGCGCCGGCAGCCCGGTCGCCGTTGCCGCCGCATGGGCCTTGATATAGGCGTTCTCCTCGAATGTCGTGCCGGTCTCGTCGGGCTCGGGCAGTCCGTATTCCGCTGCCGATTTCGCCTCGAAGCCGAAAGGCGCGATCAGATCGGCGATCTCCGCCAGCTTGCCTTTGTTGTGGCTCGCCACCACGATCTTGCGGTCGTCCAATATGCGCATTCAAAGCCCCCAGATCTTCGGGTTGGCGATCTCGAGCGAGTTTCCCGCAGGATCGCGAAAATAGATGGACCGACCGCCGGACGGATCGTCCGCCTTGGAGGACGGCCAGCGGAAATCGGCCTCGATGGCGACGCCGTGGCTCGCCAGATGCACCTTCCAGCGCTCGATCTCGTCCTCGGTTCCGGCAAAGCACAGATGCCCGGCGCCGCTCGCGCCATGCGGCGGGACGGGAAGTCTGGCGTCGGGCGCCGGCGGCTTCACCGTCTGCGCGGGGTCGAAAAGGAGAAGCACGCCATGACCGCATTTGAAGAAGACGTGCCGCCCCTCGATCTTGGCGATCCGCTCGAGGCCTATCACGTCGCGGTAGAAGGTTTCGGCCGCGTCGAGGTCGTCGACATAGAGGGCGGATTCGAGGATGGATGTCGGCGTCAGCACGAGGCCCCGCCCTCTGTCCTGCCGGACATCTCCCCCTCAAGGGGGGAGATCACGCTCGTCATACTCAGCGCAAACGCTGCGACGCCATCAACTAGGGCGCGCCGTCTCGGTGAATGATCTCCCCCCTTGAGGGGGAGATGGCCGGCAGGCCAGAGGGGGGTGTGACGAAGCGCAAGCATCGAAAACCCTTAACCCATCGCCATCTTCTGCAAATCCACCAATCTCGCGATTCCCTTCTTCGCCAGTCCCAGCAATTGCGCGAATTCCTCTTCCGAGAAAGGCTCGCCCTCGGCCGTGCCCTGGATCTCGACGATGCCGCCCCGTCCGGTCATGACGAAATTCGCATCCGTTCCGGCCGACGAATCCTCCAGATAGTCGAGATCGATGACCGGATTGCCGTCGTGGATGCCGCAGGAGATGGCCGCGACATGATCCTTCAGCACTTTCGAGACCTGCACCATCTGGCGCGCTTCCATCCAGCGCAGGCATTCGTGCAGCGCGACGAAACCGCCGGTGATCGCGGCCGTGCGGGTGCCGCCATCGGCCTGGATGACATCGCAGTCGACGGTGATCTGCACTTCGCCCAGCGCTTGCAGGTCGACGACGGCGCGAAGCGAACGCCCGATGAGACGCTGGATTTCGAGCGTGCGTCCGCCCTGCTTGCCGGACGAGGCTTCGCGGCGCATCCGGTCGCCGGTCGCGCGCGGCAGCATTCCGTATTCGGCCGTCACCCAACCCTTGCCGGAATTGCGCAGCCAACCCGGCACGCGCTCTTCGAGGCTCGCCGTACACAGCACATGCGTGTCGCCGAACTTGACGAGGCAGGAGCCCTCGGCATGTTTGGAGACGCCGCATTCGAAGGAGATCGCCCGCATCTCGTCGGGCTGGCGCTTGGATGGCCGCATGGGTCGGAGCTCTTTTCGTCCGGTTGAGGTTTGTCCCCGTCTAGCGCCCTCAAGATGGCGAGGCAAAGGAAAACCGGCCGCAAGTGCGGATCACCGGTTCCGCACCGGGCGCAAATGCCTATATTCATGACCAGAAATCTGATGATCGCGACTGAATGAACCCGGTGACCGACCTGACGCTGACCAATCTCGACGCGCGCTCGCGCGATATCTTCCGGCTGATCGTCGACAATTTTCTGCGCGAGGGCGAACCGCTCGGCTCGCGCAACCTGACGCGCCTCCTGTCCGATTCCCTGTCGCCGGCCACCGTTCGCAACGTCATGTCCGATCTCGAGCATCTGGGGCTGATCTATTCGCCCCATGTCTCGGCCGGCCGGCTGCCGACGCAGGCGGGCCTGCGCTTCTTCGTCGACGCCTTCATGGAACTCGGCGACCTGACCAGCGACGAGCGGCGCCAGATCGAGGCGCAGGTGCGCGCGTCCGGTTCCGGTCAGACGCTCGAACACATCCTGACCGACGCCAGCCAGATGCTGTCGGGCCTGTCGCGCGGGGCCGGTCTCGTCATGACCGCCAAGAGCGAGGTTCCGCTCAAGCATATCGAGTTCATCCGGCTCGAGCCGACCAAGGCGCTCGCCGTCATGGTCAGCCAGAACGGCGATGTCGAAAACCGCGTCGTCGACCTTCCGGCCGGCGTCACCTCCTCGCAGCTCGTCGAGGCGTCGAATTTCCTCAACGCCCATATTCGCGGCCGCACATTGGCCGAGGCCAAGATCGAGATCGCGCGGCTGAAGGAGGAGACTCGCACCGCGCTCGACACGCTGTCGCAAGATCTCGTCGAGCGCGGTTTGGCCGTCTGGGCAGGCGAAGGATCGGGGCTTCAGGCGCGCCTCATCGTGCGCGGCCACGCCAATCTTCTCGAAAACGTCACCGCCCAGGCCGATCTCGAACTTCTGCGCCATCTCTTCGAGGACCTCGAAACCAAGGACGGGATGCTGCAACTGCTCGACCTTGCGGAGGACGGGCCGGGCGTGCGCATCTTCATCGGGTCGGAGAACAAGCTGTTCTCCTTGTCCGGCTCGTCGCTCGTCGTCGCGCCCTATCGCGACAAGGACGCGCGCGTCATCGGTGCGCTCGGCGTGATCGGGCCGACCCGGCTCAACTATGCCCGCATCGTGCCGATGGTGGACTACACTGCGCAGATCATCACCCGGATGCTCGGCTGAATTCTTCTTTGCCGCCGGCCGGCCTGAAGTCTCGCAGCGTCATGACGTTGCGGAATATTCTTTCGCCGTGCGCGTTGCTTGAAGGCGATTCAGAAACAGTTAAGCCAAATTTTACTACAATTTATCCTTTCGCGGCTGACAATGGCATATTCCGGAACCATCCGGCCACGAACGCGGTTCTTCTCCTGCAAACGAGGTTTCGAGTCATGTCTGCAAGGAAGCGAATTGAGATGAGAGAGGCTGAACTTTCGACCGTGATCACCAGGGAACTGGGTTCGGAGACGAATAGGCGATTTCTCAACCACATGCCCGGCCTGCGCGCCGAGCAGGCGCTGCCGCAGGATTTGCGCAGCCTGCTCGAACGTCTCGACGAAGCCGAAAGCGGCCCGCGAACCTACAGGTACTGACGTCCAGGAAGCCTCGTTGCGACAAAAAAGGCGGCCCTCGGGCCGCCTTTTTGCATTCAATGGATGGATTCTTATGCCGCCGAAGTCTCGGGGCGTGCCGGGCGGCCTGTCGGGCGGGCCGGCTTCTTTTTCATCGGCAACAGGCCTTCGCGCTGCGCCTGCTTGCGTGCGAGCTTGCGCGAACGGCGCACGGCTTCCGCCTTCTGGCGGGCGCGCTTTTCCGACGGCTTCTCATAGGACCGGCGCGCCTTCATCTCGCGGAAGATGCCCTCGCGCTGCATTTTCTTCTTCAGCGCCCGAAGCGCCTGCTCGACATTGTTTTCGCGTACGACGACCTGCAATGTGATCCTGTCCTTTCTCGAATTGAAATGGCATCGAACACCGCGCGAAGCGGGCCGATGCAGCGAATTTTGCCGGAAGGAACCGACCGAACACCCCTGCGCCGCATGGCGGCATGATTGCGGGACAATGGCCCGAAGCAGAGGCGGGATGCACCCTATATAGGCCTTTTTCGTCAAAAGGCAAAACCCGTATGATCCAGCGCCTTCTGGACACGCGCGCCGCGAGGCTTTAGGCGAAAGCGCATATTTGAAACGCGCGGACGTGAAGCCATGACGACCAGCCCGACCCTCATCGCTCCCTCCGTCCTGTCGGCCGATTTCTCCAGGCTTGGCGACGAGGTCGAAGCCGTTGTTGAAGCCGGGGCGGACTGGATTCATCTCGACGTGATGGATGGCCATTTCGTGCCCAACATCACTTTCGGTCCGCAGATCATCAAGTCGATCCGGAACCGCACGAACAAGGTGTTCGACTGTCATCTGATGATCGCGCCGACCGACCAGTATCTCGCCGCCTTCGCCGATGCGGGCTGCGACATCATCACCGTCCATGCCGAGGCCGGCCCGCATCTCGACCGCTCTTTGCAGGCGATCAGGAACCTCGGCAAGAAGGCCGGCGTCTCGCTCAATCCGTCGACGCCGGAGAACGTCATCGAATATGTGCTCGACCGGCTCGACCTCGTTCTCCTGATGACCGTCAATCCGGGCTTCGGCGGCCAGGCGTTCATTCCGGCGGTGGTCGACAAGGTCGCCCGCATCAAGGCGATGATCGGCGAGCGGCCGATCGACATCGAGATCGACGGCGGCGTGACGCCCGAAACCGCGCCGCTGGTCGCCAGGGCCGGCGCCAACGTCCTCGTCGCCGGCTCGGCGGTGTTCAAGGGCGGGTCGATCGACAGCTACGCCAAGAACATCGCCGCGATCCGAAATGCGTCGGACGGCGCGCGCGGGCTGATCGCCTGAACTTATCCGCGCTTCGCTGGAAATTGCGATTTTCGGCGCGAAACCGCCGATCAGCGGCCGATTTCCAGCGAATTTTAGACGAGTTTTACCTCGAAACTTCAGCTTTCGTTAAGGTTTCGGCCGGGTTTTAACCCCGCATTAACACATCGGCGAACTTATCCGCGTATTGCTCTGGACAAAGCCTCATCGTTCGGAGTGAACGCAAGTGCAGACCGCCAGCAGAGCAGCATTCGCCGACCGCGTCGGCTGGGTCGACGCCGCCAAGGGCATCTGCATCATCTTCGTCGTGATGATGCATTCGACGCTCGGCGTCGGCAAGGCAATGCAAGATCATGGCTGGCTGCATTATGTCGTCGAGTTCGCCCGGCCGTTCCGGATGCCCGATTTCTTCCTGATTTCAGGCCTCTTCCTCGGCCTCGTCATCGACCGGCCGTGGATGCGCTATCTCGACCGCAAGGTCGTGCATTTCGTCTATTTCTACGTGCTGTGGCTGACGATCCAGTTCGCCTTCAAGACGCCGGGAATCGCGGCGGCGGAAGGCGCGATCGCGCCGCTCCACCACTACCTGATGGCCTTCGTCGAACCCTTCGGAACGCTTTGGTTCATCTATATCCTGCCGATCTTTTTCATCGTCACCCGGCTGGTCAAGAACCTGCCGGTCACGCTGGTGTTCGCCGCCGCGGCCGCATTGGAGATCCTGCCGATCGAGACCGGCTGGATGCTGGCCGACGAGTTCGCATCGCGCTTCGTCTACTTCTTCGCCGGCTACGCCTTCGCCGCCAACATCTTCCGCATCGCATCATGGTTGCAGGCGCGGCCGGTGGCGGCGCTGGCGATCCTGGTCCTGTGGGCGCCGGTCAATGGCTGGCTGGTCTTCTCGCCGGCGCCGGCCCATCTCGCCCATCTCCTGACGGCGGAGCTCGGCCAGTCGGGCGCCACCCACGGGCTTGCCGAACTGCCCTTCGTCTCGCTCGCGCTCGGCATTTCCGGCGCGCTGGCCGTCGTCGCCGTCGCCGCGCTCGTCGCGGAAAAGCCTTGGAGCCGCTGGCTCTCCTGGCTCGGCGCGCATTCGATCGTGATCTATCTCGCCTTCTTCCTGCCGATGGCGATTTCCCGTGCGGTTCTGATCCGCACCGGTCTCGACACCGGCACGGTCTCGGCTCTCGTCACGGTCGCAGGCATCGCCGGTCCGGTCGTGCTCTACGGACTGATCCAGATCACCGGTTTTGGCCGGTTCCTGTTCGAGCGACCCGCCAGGGCGCGTATAGACGATCGCCGCGCCGCCGAAGGGCGGATGGTCGCGGCGGAGTAGTTCATCCCTCTCGAAAAGAAAAAGGCGAGCCGCGCGGCTCGCCTTTTCGTTTCAGCTATGGGCGAAGATGTCTTCCTCGCTCCAGCCCATCAGATCGAGCCTGGCGCGGGTGGGAAGGAAGGTGAAGCACGCCTCGGCCTCGGCCATCCGGTCCTCGCGGCGCAGGCGCTCCAGGAGCTTTTCGCGCAACTGGTGCAGGTAGAGAACGTCCGACGCGGCATAGTCGAGTTGTTCGGGCGAAAGCGTCGCCGCCCCCCAGTCCGACGATTGCTGCTGCTTGGACAGCGAGATGCCGAGAAGCTCGTTGCAGACGTCCTTCAGGCCGTGGCGATCCGTGTAGGTGCGCGTCAGCCGCGAGGCGATCTTGGTGCAGAACACCTGTTCCGCCAGCGCGCCGAAGGCGTTGTAGAGGACGGCGATGTCGAAGCGGCCATAGTGAAAGAGCTTGGTCTTCTGCGGGTCGTTGATCAGCGCCACGATATTCGGCGCCTCGGTCTGGCCGGGCGCGATCTGCACCACGTCGGCCGTGCCGTCGCCGGGCGACAACTGGACGACGCACAGCCGGTCGCGATGCGGGTTGAGCCCCAGCGTCTCGGTGTCGATGGCGACGGCAAGGCCGCGATAATTGTCGAGATTGGGCAGGTCGCCCTTGTGAAAACGAACGGTCATTCTTTTTATGCCTTGGAAAGTGCGTCGAGGATGCGGGCCCAGGAGCGCTGGCCCTTGGCGAAGGAGGTGAGGTTGTATTTCTCGTTGGGCGAATGGATGCGGTCGTCGTCGAGACCGAAGCCGACGAGCAGCGATTCCATGCCGAGCATCCGCTTGAAATCGCCGACGATCGGGATCGAGCCGCCCATGGCGATCATCACGGCGGGCTTGTTCCATTCCTCGGTCAGTGCGGTCTGCGCCTTGACGAGGAAGGGCGCGTCATAGCCAAGATTGAGGGCCGGCGACCCGCCATGCGGGTGGAACTCGACCGAGCAGTCGGAGGGAATGCGCTCCTCGACGAATTTGCGGAAGTTGGCGCGGATGGCGACCGGGTCCTGGCTGCCGACCAAACGGAAGGAAACCTTGGCCGAGGCCTCGGCCGCGATCACCGTCTTGAAGCCCTTGCCGGTGTAGCCGCCGGAAATGCCGTTGAATTCGGCCGTGGGACGTGCCCAGACGAGTTCGAGCACATGGCGGCCCTTCTCGCCCGAAGGCTCGGACAGGCCGATCGGGCCGAGGAAGGTCTCGGCCGTCTCGCCAAGCCCCTTCCACGATTCGAGGATCTGGCTCGGCGTCTCCTCCACCCCGTCATAGAAGGCGGGGATGGTGATGCGGCCGGTCTCGTCGTGAATATCGGCGAGGATCTTCGCCAGGATGCGGATCGGGTTGGCGGCCGCGCCGCCATAGGAGCCGGAGTGAAGGTCGCGATCGGCGGCCTTCACCGTAATCTCCTCGCCGACGAGGCCGCGCAGCGCGGTCGAGATGGCGGGGGTCTGCGCATCCCACATGCCGGTGTCGCAGACGAGTGCGAAATCGGCGGTCAGTTCCTTGGCATTGGCTTCAAGGAAGGGTTTCAGCGAAGGCGAGCCGGACTCCTCCTCGCCTTCGAACAGGATCGTGATCTCGCAGGGCAGTTCGCCATGGACCGCCTTGTAGGCGCGGCAGGCTTCGACGAAGGTCATCAACTGGCCCTTGTCGTCGGCAGAGCCGCGCCCGGTGATCACCTTGACGCCGTCCTGCTCGACGACCTTCGCTTCGAACGGGTCGGCGTTCCAAAGCTCGACCGGATCGACCGGCTGGACGTCGTAATGGCCGTAGAAGAGGACATGCGCCGACTTCCCGGCCGGGCCGGCATGGTGGGCGACGACCATGGGTCGGCCCGCCGTCGGACGCACCGACGCCTCGAAGCCGATCGACTGCAAGTCGGCGACCAGCCATTCGGCGGCGCGCTGGCACTCGGCCGCATAGGAATCGTCGGTCGAGATCGACGGTATGGCGATCAGCGAAACGAGACGCTCGACGCTGGTGTCAAGATCGGCGTCGAGACGGGACAGGACAGGGGAGATATCGGACATGAAGGGGCCTTTCGATTCAATCGGGCCGGACCCTAGTCGGTTTGGCGAAAAGCTGGAAGCGGGAAGCGGTTGCGCCAGTGGGGTTCGGCGCCGTTTTCGCCCTGCCCGATTTCGGCTGGCGTGACGGGCGGAAATGAAAAAAGCCGGACTTTGCAGCCCGGCTTTTTTGCTGGCGGTGTCCTGTTGCCTGGACGGCTCGCCTAAAGAACGATGACCTTGGCGCCGTTTTCCGCGCGCTCGTAGAGGTCGATGATGTCCTGATTGATCAGGCGGATGCAGCCCGACGACATGGCATGGCCGATCGACGCCCATTCGGGCGTGCCGTGCAGGCGGTAGCCGGTGTCGCCGCCACCATTGAAGAGGTAGAGCGCGCGTGCGCCGAGCGGATTGTCCAGCCCGCCAGGCTGGCCGCCGCGCCACTTGGCGAGCTCCGGCTGGCGCCTGATCATGGCAGCGGGCGGCGTCCAGCGCGGCCATTCGCGCTTCATCGCGATGCGCGCCGTACCCTTCCATTCGAAGCCCTCGCGGCCGACGCCGATGCCGTAACGCATCGCCTTGCCGTCTTCGAGGACGAGGTGGAGATGCTTGGCGTTGGTGTCGACGATGATCGTGCCGGGCTTTTCGTCGGTCGCGTATCTGACGATCTGGCGCTGGTACTGGCGCGGCAGCTTCGACAGCGGCACGGCCGGCACCTGATAGCCCGCATCGCGCACCGACGCGTAATTGTCGGAGAAGACCCGGCCGCCGAGATCGGTGGAGCAGCCGGCAAGGCCGAGGCTGGCCAGAACTGTCAGGGCGATTGCGAATTTCAGCGAATTCATCGACGAACCGATCCCAGGCCGCAAGCCGACCTCTCTTCGGTCACGATTTATTCTCGCCCGACATGCTCTGCCAAGATCAAAACGGGTGAATGGCCCGTTGCAAGCACATTGACATGCCGCGCTGCGGCAAAAGCGCAACATTCCTCTGCGGCAGTCTTTGCGCCTCGGCCGAATCCTGCAAGAATTTGCCCATGCCGATCATTTCTCCCGTCCCGATCAACCCGCTGGCCGACGGACGCCAGTCCGACCGCGCGCTGCTCGTGCGTCGCGGCGTCCAGCGGCTGTTCGCGCAGATGGGGGCGGCGGTCCTTCCCGAACTGTGCCTGCCGACCGGGCGGCGCGCCGACCTCGTTGCGGTGACGGCCAAGGGCGAGATCTGGATCGTCGAGATCAAGACCTCGATCGAGGATTTCCGTGTGGACCGCAAATGGCCGGAATACAGGCTTCATTCGGATAGGCTGTTCTTCGCCACGCATCCGGGCGTGCCGGCGGACATCTTTCCCGAGGAGTGTGGCTTCATCCTGTCGGACGGCTATGGCGCCGAGATCATGCGCGAAGCGCCGGAGCACAGGCTTTCGGCACCGCTGCGCAAGGCGCTGACGCTGAGGATCGCACGGGCGGCGGCGGCGCGCATCACGGCTGCGGAGATCGCGGGGGTGCCGGTGCCGCTGCTGGAAGAGGTGAATAGTGAATGGACGTAAATTGGTTGCGGTCTTGACGGATGTACAGTGACCGAAACGATCACCATTCACCATTCACCATTCACCATTCACCATTCACCATTCACCATTCACCATTCACCATTCACCATTCACCATTACCGCGGCGCGCGCTTCGCCAAAATCCGCTGCAACGTCCTGCGGTGCATGTTGAGCCGGCGGGCGGTTTCGGAGACGTTGCGGTCGCACATTTCGTAGACGCGCTGGATATGCTCCCAGCGCACGCGATCGGCCGACATCGGGTTTTCCGGCGGCGCGGCCTTCTCGCCCGTCTGGCGGGTCAGCGCGGCATAGACGTCGTCGGCGTCGGCGGGCTTGGAGAGATAGTCGACCGCGCCGAGCTTCACCGCGTTGACGGCGGTCGCGATGTTGCCGTAGCCGGTGAGGATGATCGTGCGGCAATCGTCGCGCTTGTCGCGGATGGCGGAGACGACGTCGAGGCCGTTGCCGTCGCCCAGCCGCATGTCGACCACCGCATAGGCGGGCGGCGCGGCGCGGACCTTCGCGACGGCCTCCTCGACGCTTTCGGCCGTGTCGACGGCAAAGCCGCGGCTTTCCATCGCGCGGGCGAGCCGCGTGAGGAAGGGTTTGTCGTCGTCGACGAGCAGCAGCGTGGCGTCCGGCCCGAGGTCGGCCCCAGACTTGGCATCGTCGATGGTGGCGTCGTCTTCGATCATCTTCGAATGTCCCGTTTTCCGCTTCTATTTAGGCGGAACCGCCGGATTTTCCAATGTTTCCGCATCGTTGAGGGTCGATTTCGCCGCGTTTGCATCGAGAATCGCGCGCGGCCAGTTGACGCGGACGACCGCGCCCTGGCCGGGGGTCGCCGCATTTCCGAAATGGACGCTCCCGCCCGACCGTTCGAGCAGCGTCTTGGCGATGAAAAGGCCGAGACCGAGCCCGCCACCGGCCGAAACGGCCGAGGACCGCTTGGACATGTAGGGCTCGCCGATCCGGTCGAGAATCTCGGCCGGGAAGCCCTCGCCATCGTCGAGGATTTCGAGCGAGATGGTGTCCATGTCCCAATTCCAGGTGATGGAGACGGCCTCGCGGGCGAAGTCGACGGCGTTCTCGACGAGATTGCCGAGCCCGTAGATGATGCCGGGATTGCGCCGCCCGACCGGTTCCGGCCCCTCGCAAAGCTGCGGTTTCAAGGTGATGGCGATGCCGAAATCGCGATGCGGCGCAGTGACCTCCTCGATCAGCGAGGTGAAGGGCAGCCGCGCCATATGCGCCTCGCCCTGCGAGGACAGGCTGGTGAGCTGTTTCAGGATCGCGCGGCAGCGCTCGCTCTGGGAGCGCAGGAGTGTGACGTCCTCGCCATAGCGCGGATCGTTGCCGAGCGCGCGCTCCATTTCCTTGGCGACAAGGGCGATGGTGGCGAGCGGCGTGCCGAGTTCGTGTGCGGCCGCGGCCGCCAGACCGTCGAGGGCGGACAGATGCTGCTCGCGCTGGAGGACGAGTTCGGTGGCGGCGAGCGCGGTGGCGAGCAGCCGCGCTTCCTCTGCCACCCGATAGGCGTAAAAGGCGGTGAAGGCGAGGCAGGAGACGATCGCCATCCAGATGCCGGTCACATAGATGATCGGCATGGTGAGTTCGGTGCCCGGAAACCAAGGCAGCGGATGATGAAAGAAGGCAAGGCCCGTCGCCATGGCGATGACGAGCAGGCCGAGCATCGCGGTCCAGCGCAGCGGCAGCGAGGTGGCCGAGATGATGACCGGCGCGGTCATCAAAAGCGCGAACGGATTGGTCAGCCCGCCCGTCATGTAGAGAAGGCCGCCGAGCTGCAATGCGTCGAATGTCAGGATCGCCAGCGCTGCCAGCGGCGGCAGGCGATGCGTCGCCGGATAGCGGAAGGCGAGCAGAAGGTTGAGCCAGGCCGAACAGCCGATCAGCGCGAAGCAGAGCGAGACCGGCACGGGGAATTGCAGCCAGAAGGCGACGACCAGAACCGCCGCGCTTTGCCCGATGACGGCGAGCCAGCGCAGCCGGATCAGCGTGTTGAGACGGATGTGATGGAGGTGCCGGGGGTCCGGCGCGCGCAGTTCTTCGACCATGAAAGACGTTATGCGGCGGCGCGCGTGCGCCGCCAAGGGGCATAGTGACGCGACGTTTAAGTGCCGCGCGGCTTGGCGCGGGCGGTCGGCTGCGCTTCGAGCGGGTTTTCCGGCCAGACATGCTTGGGATAGCGGCCGCGCATGTCCGCTCGCACGTCGGCCCACGAGCCGCGCCAGAAGCCGGGCAGGTCGCGCGTCGTCTGGATCGGCCGGTGCGCGGGGGAGAGAAGTTCGAGTGTCATCGGCACGGTGCCGTTCGCGATCGCCGGCTGGGCGTCGAGGCCGAAGAGTTCCTGGACGCGGATCGCCAGCACCGGCCAGTCGGCATCGTAGCGGATCGGCAGGCGGCTGCCGGACGGCGCGTCGTAATGCGTCGGGGCGAGCGATTCGAGCTTGCGGTGCAACTCGTAGGGGACGAGCGACATCAGGCCGTTGTGGAGGGTGGAGCCGTTGAGGCGCGAAAGGCTCGCCTCGCCGGCGAGAAAAGGCAAAAGCCAGTCGTCGAGCCGGGCGACGAGAGCGTCGTCGCCCATGTCGGGCCAAGGCTCGCCGAGGCCGCGATGAAGCCAGCCGAGGCGCGCGCGCAGCGTTTCGGTCGACTTGTCCCAGGGCAGGATGGCGATGCCGTGCTGGCGGGTCGCGTCGAGGATCGCGCGGTCGGCGTCCGGTCCCTTCGGCGCGGGCAATTGGCGCTCGGCGAGGACGATGGCGCCGAGGCGCTCGGTCTCGCGAACGCGCACCGAGCCCTTGGTGGCGTCGAAATGGGTTTCGCGGACGGTCTCGATGCGATCCGAGAGAACGAAGCGGATGTCGTCCTCGCCGATCGCGACGGCAGACGCGATGCGGGCGTTCTGGGCGCGACCCTGAAGGTCGGCGACGACGAGGAACGGGGCGGCTGCAAGGGAATCGGCCGCGTCGACCGTGCCGCCGCGACCGTTGGCAAGGACGAAATGGCCATGCGCGCCGCGGGCCTTGGCGACGCGGTCGGGATAGGCGAGAAGGAGGGTGGTGCCGGGGGAGGCGGAGTGTTTTTCGTTGGGACCCCCACCCCCTACCCCTCCCCACAAGGGGGAGGGAGACGTGGGCGTCGGCCCGTTACCTTGGGATTGGGAGCCTGGCATTGAGGTGTTGGAGATGGCGGAGCCGCTGGCGTCTCCCTCCCCCTTGTGGGGAGGGGTGCGGGGTGGGGGTTTCGACGAAGAACCTGCCAACCGTTTTGCCAACTCCCTTGCCGCGTCCGCGCGCTGGCCTTTTTCGCCGGCAAAGCGACGAAGACGCGTTTCGAGATCGACGCTCGTGCCTCCGAGCCCGCGTTCGGTCAACAGCACGGCGAGGCGGGCGGCGAGGCGGGGATCGGCGGCTTCGGCGACCATGTGCGCGAGGCGGACGGGCAGCGCCAGCTTGCGCATCCTGTTGCCCGCATCCGTCAAACGGCCGTCTTCGTCGAGCGCGCCCAGACTGACGAGGAGGGTCCGGGCCTCGGCGAGGGCTGCGGCCGGCGGCGGGTCGAGGAAGGCGAAGGTGGTCGGATCGGCGACGCCGAAGGCGGCGGCGTCGAGCAGCAGGCCGGAAAGGTCGGCTTCGAGGATTTCGGGCGTGGAGAAAGGCGCGAGCGACGCGGTTTGTTCGGCCCGCCAGAGCCGGATGGCGATGCCGGGTTCCGTGCGTCCGGCGCGGCCGGTGCGCTGGTCGGCGGAAGCGCGCGAGACGCGTACGGTCTCCAGCCGCGTCAGGCCGGTGGCGGGTTCGAATTTTGGCACGCGCGCGAGGCCCGAATCGATGACGATGCGCACGCCGTCGATGGTGATCGAGGTTTCGGCGATGGAGGTGGCGAGGACGATCTTGCGCCGGCCCGGCGCCGGCGGCCGGATCGCCTCGTCCTGCGCCGTGCCGGCAAGACCGCCATAAAGCGCTATGACGTCGCAATCGGTTCCGATTCGACCCTCGAGCCGCTCGGCGGTGCGCTCGATCTCGCGCTGGCCCGGCAGGAAGGCGAGGATGCTGCCGGTCTCCTCCGTGAGCGCATAGCGGATCGCGTCGGCCATGGCGTCCTCGATCCGGACCGTCGTGGGCCGGTCGCGATGGCGGATTTCGACGGGGAAGCTGCGGCCCTCGCTGGTGACGACCGGCGCATTGCCGAGCAGGGACGCCACGCGCGCGCCGTCGATCGTAGCGGACATGACGAGAAGCTTCAGGTCCGGGCGCAACGCGCCGGCGATGTCGAGCGCCAGAGCGAGGCCGAAATCGCCGTCCAGCGAGCGTTCGTGGAATTCGTCGAAGAGGATGGCGGAAATGCCGGAAAGCTCCGGATCGTCGAGGATCATGCGGGCCAGGATGCCCTCGGTGACGACGAGGATACGGGTCTTCGGCCCGGATCTTGAATCCATCCGCATCGCGTAGCCGACCGTGGCGCCGACTTCCTCGCTGACGAGGCTCGCCATGCGGCGCGCGGCGGCGCGGGCGGCGAGGCGGCGCGGTTCGAGGAGGAGGATGCGGCCGCTGCCGGCGAGGCCCGATTGCAGGAGGTGGAGCGGCACGATCGTCGTCTTGCCGGCGCCGGGCGGAGCGACGAGCACGGCCTTGCCATGGATCGAAAGCGCGGCGGACACTTCGCCAAGTACGGCGCTGACCGGCAGGCGGGGCAGGCTCATGAATCCTCGCCGATGGTGACGACCTGCCCTCCGGCGGCTTTCGCGTCGGCCGCGTCGTGCGTGACGAGGATGACGGGCAGCATGGCGGCGCGCGCCTTGGCGAAGACGAGGTCGCGGATCTGCGCGCGCAGGCCGGAATCGAGCTTGGAGAAGGGCTCGTCGAGAAGCATCATGCGCGGATGGGAGACGAGCGTGCGGGCGAGCGCCACGCGCGCCTTCTGCCCGCCCGACAAGGTGGCCGGATCGCGTGCGCCATAGTCCGCGAGGCCGACATCGGCGAGCGCGGCTTCGGCCTGTTCAAGCCGGGCGGCGCGGCCCTTTATATTCGCCGGCAAGGCGAAGGCGACATTGCCGGCCACCGACATGTGCGGAAAGAGGAGGGGGTCCTGAAACAGAAGGCCGGCGTGACGGTCTTCCGCCGCCAGTCCCGTCATGTCGGCCTCGCCCGAAAGAACGCGGCCGGAAGCGGAAAATTCAGGCGCGAGGAAGCCGCCGATATAGGCGAGAAGGGTGGACTTGCCCGAACCGGACGGCCCCATGACGGTCAGCGTCTCGCCCGGCGCGACGCGCGCCGAGATCGCCAGCAACGGCCGCTGGCCGAGCGCGATCGTGATGGTGTCGAGCGTCAGCCCGTTCATGGGGTCATCTCAGGATTGCATGGCGCGGCGATTGCGAAATAGCAGGGCCGGCAGGCCGATCGCAATGGCAAAGCCGATGGCTGGCAGCAGCATCTGCAGGAAGGCGTAGATGCCGATCGTGCGCCGCGCGCCGCCGGAGGCGAGCGCGACGGCCTCGGTGGTGATGGTGGGCAGGCGGCCGGCGCCGATGAGCAGGGTCGGCAGATACTGCCCGACCGAGACGGCGAAGCCGACCGCGGCGGCGGTGAGGATCGGCCGGGCGAGCATCGGCAGGCGGATGGACACAAGCGTGCGCCAGCGGCGCTTGCCGAGCCCGGCGGCAACCGCCTCGTAGCGCGGATCGAAGGCGCGCCACGGATCGGACAGCGACAGGAAGACATAGGGCAGGACGAAGACCAGATGCGCCAGCACCAGGCCGACGAAGCTGGCGACGAAGCCGAGCGAGAGAAACAGGAATTGCAGGCCGAAGAGGAAGGCGACCTGCGGCACGATCAGGGGCAGATAGACGAGACCCAAAGCCCGTCGTCCGCCCGTGCGGCCCGTATCGCGCTCGCGCAGAAGGCAAAGAAGCGTCAGTGCGACGGCGATCAGCGTGGAAAGCGCTGCCGCACCGAGCGTCGTCGCAAGGGGCCGGGCCACGCGGGGAAGCGTGTCCATCCATGGCTTGAGCGTGTATGTGGACGGCAGCGGATCTGGAAACTGCCACAGGCCCGCAATCGACCAGAGTCCGAGCGCGACGAGCCCGGACAGGATGACCGTACCCGAGAGCGTCATCAGGCCGAGCGCGCCGTGGCGAAGGCCGCCATCGTGGCGCATCCGGGTTCCGCGGGCGGCCAAAGCCTCGCGCAGGCGGGCAAGAAGGCGTTCCGCCAGAAGCCACAGCCCGAGCGCTGCGACGACGACGGCCAGTTGCAGCAAGGCGCCAGCGGCGGCGACGTAGCGCATCGACAGATCGGCGTCGTTCATCCAGCCAACGAGACGCACGGCAAGCGTGGCCGGCGCGTTCGGTCCCAGAATGATCGCCACGTCGACGACGGCGGCCGCGAAAGCGATGACCGCGAAGACGGCCAGGCGGATCTGCCGGTAGATCGCCGGCCAGGCGAGATAGAGAAAGCCTGCGATGCGGCCATAGCCGAGCGCGGCGGCAAGCGCGCGCGTCTCGGCGAGCCGGATTTGCGGCAGGGCGGCGAGCGTGACGAGGAGGAGAAACGGCACCTCCTTGACCACCAGCCCCGCGATCAGCGTGAGGCCGTTCGGATCGTTGATGACGAGGAGGTCCGGAGGACGCTCCCATCCGGTGAAGCCGGGCGAGACGAGACGGGCGAGAAGGCCGGACGGGGCGATCAGGAAGGCGAAGCCGAAGGCGGCGGCGGCGTGCGGCACGGACAGTAGAGGCGAAACCATCGACTGGACGCGCGCGAAGGAGCGCGTGCCGGCCCAGCCGGCGACGAAGACCATGACGATGAGAAGCGAGATGCCGGCCGAGGCCAGCCCGGTGGTGAGGCTCAATGCGGCCGAACGAACCATGCCCGGCATTGCGAAGAGTGTCGTGAAGGCATCGAGGCCGAAAGTGGAGCCGCCGAGCGCCGGCAGATAGCCGAATGCGGGCAATATGGTGCCGGCGAGCCCGGCGAGGATCGGCCCCGCCAGGATTGCCAGCGTCAATGGTGGACCGAGCCGCGCCAGCCGCGCGACGCCGTCGCGCGGCTGGATCAATTGGCGACGCCGTAGCGCCGGCGCCATTCGTCCTCGAGCCGGTCCATCCAGGTGGGATGCGGCTCGTCGATGGCCGGCCCGAGTTCGTCGGGCGCGAGCGTCGCGATGCCGAGATCGAGCGCCTCGAAGCGGGCGCGATCCTCGGCGTCGAGCTTGTCGAGCGCGAGAACGGTCGGGTCGCCCCAGACATTCGGGTCCTGCTTCATCGCCTGGGCCTCCGGCGAAAGAAGGAAGTTTGCGGTGACCAGGGCAGCCTCTTTTGCCGACGAATTATAGGGGATCGCGACGAAATGCGTGTTCGACAAGGTGCCCGCCGGGAAGGTGAAGGAGCGCACGGTGTCGGGCAACTCGCCATTGGCGATGCCCACCGAGGCTTCGGCCGGATTGAAGGCGAAGATGATGTCGACCTCGTTGTCGGCGAGAAGCTGCTTCATTGCCGGATAGTTCTGCGGATAGGCGCGGCCCTGCCGCCACATCAGCGGATGCAGTTCGTCGAGATATTCGAAGACGGGAGCTGCAACGGCGTCGAAACTCGCCTCGTCGACGGGCTCCAGCAGCACGGCGCGGTCCGCGACCTTTTCCGAAAGGACCTGCTTGACGAAGGACGAGCCGATGAAATCCGGCGGTTGCGGATAGGAGAACCGGCCGGGGTTCTCACGCGCCCATTGCAGCAATTCGTCGGCCGATTGCGGCATCCTCGCGGCTGGCGTGTTCGCCGTGTCATGGAAGAAGACGAGCTTCGCCATGCCCCACGGGCTTTGCAGCCCTTCGACCGGCACGGTGAAATCGGTGCGGATGGTGGACTGGTTCTCGAAATTGACGAAACGCCAGTTCGGCAGATCCTCCGCCCAGCCGGGCGAAAACAGCAGCGACTGGCGCTTCATGGCGGCAAAGTTCTCGCCATTGATCCAGACGAGATCGATCGTGCCGTCCTCGCTTCGGCCTGCCGCTTTCTCGGCGACGACGGTCGCGACAGCGTTGGCCGTATCGTCGAGCTTCACATGGATGAGGTCGATGTCGTAGCGATTCTCGAGTTCGCCGGCCGCCCATTCGATATAGGCGTTGATGTTGGGCGAGCCGCCCCAGGCGTTGAAATAGACGGTATGGCCGCGTGCCGCCTCCGTGACCGCGTTCCAGTCCTTCGGGTTCGGATCGGCGGCCGCAGGCAGCACAAGGATTGCAGCAGCGACTGCCGCCGCCGCGAGAAGACGTTTCATCACCGGGCTCTCCCATCATCGACCGGGTACAAATCAGGGCCGATTGAGCATGGCGGCCAGCCGAGCGTCAACGCACGAACCGGGCCGAAATCCTCACCTTGGCGTGAGACGCGCGCGATCTGAGCGTCGGAGCGCAACCATGCATGGCGATCTAGTCATCGGGCTGGTAGGCCCACCAGATCGACCAGATAACGGCGGCGAGCGCAGCCGCGAGGCCGAACCACTGGAAGATGTTCAGCGTCCCGAGATAGTCGAGGAAGGCATGAAGATAGACGATGGCCCCGGCCTCCGCGCGATGCAAATTGACCTGACTGTCAAATGGATGCGCGGGCGTAACCCGAACCGGCCAAACCGACTATAAACAAAGACAAAGGGCGGCCACGTTTGACCGCCCTTTTCGACAATATTCCGAGCCGGACCAGCTATTCGGCGTCGTTGGCCGGTTCGGCGTTGAGCTGGCCGTATTTCTCGTCGCCGAGCTTTTCGAGCAGTTCGAGCTGGGTTTCGAGGAAGTCGATATGGCCTTCCTCGTCCGCCAGAAGTTCCTCGAACAGCTTCATGGTCACGTAGTCGCCCATTTCCTGGCAGATCTCGCGCGACTTCTTGTAGGAAGTGCGGGCGTCGTATTCGCCGGCAAGGTCGGCCTCGAGCACTTCCTTGACGTTCTGGCCGATGCGCAGGGCGCCGACCTTTTGCAGGTTCGGATGGCCCTCGAGGAAGATGATGCGCTCGATGATCCTGTCGGCGTGGTGCATTTCCTCGATCGATTCGGCGCGCTCCTTCTTGGCAAGCTTGCCGTAGCCCCAATCGTCGAGAAGCCGATAGTGCAGCCAGTACTGGTTTACCGCTCCCAGTTCCAGAAAGAGGGCTTCGTTAAGCCGCTCGATGATCCTTGGTTCGCCCTTCATGGCTCATGCTCCCGAATTGATCGCGCAGACCGCGCACGCGATCAAGATATGTAACGACCTCGTCGCCGCTGTCTACCGATCGCCGGTGATATTCCTCGGTGACACGGATGATCGTCTCGACGACGTTCGGGAAGCAGCCGCAGCAGCGACCGCGCTGCTGGAGCGAGTGATAGACCTTGGCCGGCACGATGAGCTGCCACGGATCGGCATCCAGAAGCGAGACGATCGCCGCCTCGATTTCCTTGAGCGTGATGATGTTGCAGCTACACACAAGCATTGCGAACACGACCCTGATCATTGACCGGCTTGTCCGGACCGGGGCGCACGACTGTTCGGCGACGATGCGCCGAGGACATCCAGACGTTCCACCCAGGTTCAAGGCCCGGACTTCACCAAGCGGCCTTCGGGGAGCCGCTTCCTTTACAAAAGCATTGTGCTGCCGGTTGTCAACGTAAACATGATCAAATTCGTCAAGTTGGAATTGTTCTAAAAGACGTTTCGCGAAAAGAAAGGCGGCCCGCAAAGGCCGCCTCTCCTGTTTTTCGCGTCACAGGGGATCAGTCCTGCGCGCGCGCAAGGCGCAGGATCGTCGATGCGCCGCTGTCGCGGTCTTCCGTCACCGCATAGACGGCGCCGTCGGGGCCGACGCGGACGTCGCGGATGCGCGCTTCGAGCGGGATGCGCGCTTCGCTCGCGACCTGGTCGCCTTCCAGGTCGAGGACGACGAGGCCTTGCGTGACGAGGCCGCCGATCAGGATCGCGCCTTCCCATTCAGGGAATTCTTCACCTTCGTAGACATCCATGCCCGAGGGGCCGATGACGGGGTCCCAATAGTAGACGGGCTGTTCCATGCCATCCATCTGCGTGATGCCTTCGCCGACCGGCTCGCCGCTGTAAGCGACGCCGTAGGTGATGGTGGGCCAGCCATAGTTGAGGCCGGCTTCCGGCATGTTCAATTCATCGCCGCCCCTCGGACCATGCTCGACGGTCCAAAGACGCCCTTCGCCGTCGAGCGTGGCGGCTTGCAGGTTGCGGTGGCCGTAGCTGTAGATCTCGGGCTGCGCGCCCTCCTCGTCGATGAAGGGATTGCCCTCGAACGGCTCGCCGTCGAGCGTGACGCGGAAGATCTTGCCGAGGCCGCTTTCAAGATCCTGCGCCTGATCGCGGATCGGCTCGTCCGAGCGCTCGCCGACGGTGATGTAGAGCGCGTCGTCGTCGGTGATCTCGAGGCGCGAGCCGAAATGCATCGTCCCGTCATAGCTCGGCGTCTGCTGGAAGATGACTTCCACATCCTCGAGCGCGCCGCCATTCTCCTCGTCGGTGACGAGCGTGGCGGAGGCGACGGAGGTGCCGTTGCCGTCGTCGCGCGGCTCGGAAAAGGAGAAGAAGATGCGGCTGGATTCCTCGAAGTCCGGCGCGAGCACGACGTCGAGCAGGCCGCCCTGCCCGCGGGCGTCGACTTCCGGCAGGCCGGAGATTTCCGGCCCGGCCTCGCCTTCGGGCGTGACGATGTGCATCGCGCCCTCCTTGGCGGTGACGAGCATCCGCCCGTCCGGCAGGAACTCCATCGACCAGAGATGCGGCAGGTCTTCGGCGACCGTCTGGACGTCGACCTCGGGCATGTCGCCCGGCTGGTCGGCGCGGGTCTGCTCGGGGAAGGCGGGCTCCTGGTCCGGCGCGTTGGCCTCGGCGGTTTCGACCGGGCCGGCGGCATCGTCCTGCGCGAAGGCCGGGCCGGCTATCAGCCCGACCGTCAGGACGGTCGAGGCGAGAAGGCGGGTTGTGAGATTAGACATGAGCGTGCTCCCGTTAATGCGTGGTCGCAACTCCAACGAAGCGGAGCGGCGCATGTTGCACGCGCCGGATCACACTTGCTTTATCGCGGTCATCGCGCGCGGCGGGCGAGCAGGAACACGAAATAGCTGCCGCCGATGATCGCCGCGGTGGTGCCGGCGGGAAGCTGCGCGGGATAGAGCAGGGAGCGGCCGAGCCAGTCGGAGACGGTCAGCAGCGACATGCCGATCAGCGCGGCAGCGACGATCTGGTCGGCCGCGCGGCGCGCGCCCAGAAGCGAGGCCAGATGCGGAGAGATGAGGCCGACGAAGGCGATCGGCCCCATGACCGAGGTGACGGCGGCGGTGATCGTCGCGGAAAAGACCAGCATTCCGAGCCGGGCCGCTGAAACGGAGAGACCACGAGAGCCGGCGAGCGTGTCGCCGGCGATGATGAGCGTCAGCGGCCGGCGGGCAAGAAGGCCGATGGCGAGGAAGAGCGCCGCGCCGGCGACCAGCAGCAGCGCCTCGCTGGCCTGTACCCGGTAGGTCGAGCCGGAAAGCCAGCCGATGATGGCGAAGGCTTCCTCGCCGCCGCCTGCGATGACGAACTGCACGATGGCGTCGAGAAGGGCGGCGAGCGAGATGCCGGCAAGCGCCATGATGCCGGGCGCATAGTCGGTGCGCCGGCCGAAGAGGATGAGCAGGCCGAGCACCGCCGCGCTGCCGAGGACGGCGACGCCGGCGCCGGCATCGTGGATCGACCCGCCCGCGATGATGGCGCTGGCGACAAGGGCGAGGGTCGCGCCGGAGGTCATGCCCATGATGTCGGGGCTGGCGAGCGGGTTGCGGATCAGGCGCTGGAGGACGACGCCGGCGATGGCCATGGCGATGCCTGCGGTGGCTGCGGCGGCGATGCGCGGCCAGCGCAGCGCGAAGACGAGCTCGCTCGGCCATTCGACGCGCCAGCCCTCGCCGGTGACGGCGATGGCGAAAGAGGCGGCCAGAAATGCGGCGGCGATGAGTGCAAGGAGGGCGAGCGCCGGCATCGACATGCGCTCGCGCCCTTTGGGAAGGAAAAAGCGCAGATGGTCGCGCGCCTTCATCTGCGAGGCGGCAAGCCAGATCAGCGCCGGCGCGCCGACGAGGGCGGCGGTGGCCCCGCTCGGGATCATGTCGGCGGTGAAGTTGGAGCCGTAAAGCGCGATGGCGTCGGTGCCGACCATCAGCGCCGCGCCGAGCGCGATGCTGGTCAGGAGCCGGTCGAGCGTGCCGCGCGCGCCGGCCATCCGGGCGATGTTGGGCGCGATGAGGCCGATGAAGCCGATGACGCCGACGATGGCGACGACGGTCGCCGTCAGCCACAGGGCGACGAACAGCGCCAGCGCCAGTACCTGAAGGATCGGCACGCCCCTTGCCGAAGCCCCTTGCTCGCCGAGCCGCAGCAGCGTCAGCGGGCGGGCGAGAACCAGCGCGAAGGGCAGCGCGATCAAAAGCCGTGGCCAGAGCCAGGCGACGCCCTGCCAGTCGATCTGGGTGAGATCGCCCGCGCCCCAGACGAAGAGGTGGCGGACATAGAACTCGTTCATGATGATGAGCGCGACGGCGATGGCCGACAGCAGCAGATTGAGCGCCATGCCGGCAAGCACGATCGGCAGGCCGCCGATGCCCTGCCGGCCGGCGATGGCGAGCACGAGGACCATGGTGGCCGACGCCCCGGCGAGCGCGAACCATTCGCCATAGGCGGCGGCAAGGCCCGGCAGGAAGACGGTCGCGGCATAAAGCCCGACGCGGGCGCCGGCCGAGACGCCGAGCGTCATCGGCGAGGCGAGTCGGTTCTGCGTCGCCTCCTGCATGATCGCGCCGGACAGGCCGAACGCGGCGCCGGCCAGAAGCGCCATGGCAAGGCGCGGCAGGACGGAATGGTAGAAGCGGACTTCCTCGAAGAGATCCGGCGCGTGGCCCGTCGCCAATGCCCATTTCTGCGCCAGCGGCAGCGGGCTCGATACGCCGAGATGGATCAGCGTCGCGGCGAGAAGCGCGGCGAGGCAAAGGGCGATGCGCGTCGTCATGGCTCGATGGTCAAGAGCGCTTCGGTGAAGGCTTCGGCAAGATAGCCGATCGAGAATGCGCCGCCGAAGGTCCAGCTTGGCTTGACGCGCGCGAAGCGGCCGGCGCGCACGAAGGGCATCGCGTTCCAGAGCGGCGAGGCGAAGAGAATGTCGGCGTCGGGGAAGGGATCGATGTTCAAGACGATGCCGTCCTCCACCGTGCCAAGCTGTTCGACACGCTTTTGGATGAAGCCCCATGTGGTCGCAGGCTGAGGGAAGGCGGGTTCGAGACCGAGCGCCATAAGCGCGGCCTGCGACGTCGAATTGCCGCCATGAACGCGTACACGCGCCTGGTCCATCAGGCTGATCGCCGTGACCTTTGGCAGGTCGCCGCCGAAATGGCTTTCGACCTTGCCGCGAAGCTCATCAAGATGCGCATCCAGCCCCGCGAGGCGTTCGCGGGCGAGTTCCTCGCGGTCGAACAGGCGCGCAAGTTCGAGATAGCTGGTGCGCGTGGCGGCGGCATTGTCGTGGTCGAGGCTGAACAGTTTGAAATGGACGACCGGCGCGATGCGCTCGAACACGGGCGCGAGTTCGCCCTGGTCGTCGGAGATGACGATGAGATCGGGCTTCAGTTCGGCGATGCGCTCGACATTGGGCTCGTTGCGGCGCCCGACATTCTCGACCCCCGGTTCTAGCGCCGGCTGGACGACCCAGAGGCCGTAGCCCTCGGGGTCGGCGACGGCGAGAAGCGGAACGTCGAGCTCGACGAGCTGTTCGACGACGGCCCAGGACAGCGCGATCACGCGCTGCGGGATCGCGTCGAAGGTTTGCGTTCCCCGGCTGTCGGTGATCGTCGTCTGCGCGAAGGCGGGCGTCGCAAGGCCAAGAAGGCCCGCAAGGACGGCGCGGCGGGAAATGCCTTGCATCGTCAGGCCACGATCGCGATCGGATGGGCGTCGTCGGGATGCGGCAGGAGCCGGATATCGATGCCGTAGAGATCGGTGAGAAGCCGCCCCGACATCAGCTCGGCCGGCGGGCCGTCGAAGGCGATCCGGCCGTCCTTGAGCGCGATCACGCGGTCGGCGAAGCGCGCGGCGAGATTGACGTCGTGGAGGACGACGACGACGCCGCGTCCGGCCGAACGGTTGAGGCCGCGCAGGAGCGACATGACGCCATATTGGTGGACGAGGTCGAGCGCGGAGGTCGGCTCGTCGAGCAGGAGCAGCGGCGATTGCTGCGCGATCAGCATCGCGATCCAGGCGCGCTGGCGCTCGCCTCCGGAAAGCTGGTCGACCATGCGCGAGGCGAAGCCGGTGAGGTCGGTCGCGGCAAGCGCCTCCTCGACGGCCTGCCGGTCCTCGTCCTTCCAGATGCCGAGCGCGCCGCGCCAGGCATAGCGCCCGAGCCCGACCAGTTCGCGCACGTCGAGGCCGGGCACGTCGGCAAGCTGCTGCGGCAGGAAAGCGAGGCGGCGCGCGAGGTCGCGCTGCGAAAGCGCGGAAAGATCGGCGCCGTCGAGGCAAAGGCGGCCGGAGGTCGGCTTTTGCTGGCGCGCCATCAGGCTCATCAGCGTCGACTTGCCCGAGCCGTTATGGCCGATGATGGCGGTGAAGGCGCTGCCGGAAATGGAAAGTTCGGGCACGGAAAGGACGGCGCGTGCGCCGTGGCGCATCTCGATGTCGGACAAGTCAAGCATGGGCGCTCCAATAGGCCTGCATCCGCTCCGTGCGAAGCGCGCGTGGCTGTTTCGGGCAGGATTGGCAAAGCGTGCCGGGTTTGCACAGATAATGAAGGCAGCACTGCTTGCGGTCGAGGACGGGATGCAGCGCGCCGCTGGAAAGACGGACATCGGCAAGCGCGCTCATGCCCGAAAGGCCGGCCGCATCGAGCCAGCGATCGGCATGGGCGCAGACGTCGAGATGCGGCTCGTGTGCGTGGAGATGCACGAGCGTTCCCAGGATGCGGTCGGCGAGAAGCCGGTAGGCGATCTTCTCCTTGACCGGCGCGACGGCGCAAAGCGCGGCATAAAGATGATCGGCGATCGCGCGGATGCGGCTCGCGGTCAGGTCGATCATGTCAGGAAGGTCGATGCGCAGGCTCTGGCCTGCCGGCAGGCGAAAGCCGTAGACGCCGCCATTTGCGACGCACTGGCCCATGCGGTCGATCGGCAAAGCGAGGCTCTGCCGGTGAACCGCCATGATGCCGGACATGGCTGGCTGCCAGACCAGCATCGACCAGCTTCGCACCGCATGATAGGCGCGGCCGGCGGGCGCAAAGCCGGCCGCGATCTCGTCATGAAGGCGGGCGATGACGGCGTCGTCCGCGTCCGCGCCGAGCCAGCCCGAAGGCGTCGCGGAAAACTCGGCGTCGATACCCGGCATGGCCGTGCGGACCGCGTCGATGAACGCGGTCTCGGCTCCGGCCCGGTCGAGCGCGACGCCCATGCCCGCCTCTAGAACTTCGAGGTGAGCTTGAGGGCGACGGTGCGGCGCTCGCCGTAGAAGCAGTCACCGCGCGCAAGGCAGGTGGTGACGTGCTTCTTGTCGAAAAGGTTGCGCGCGTTGAGCGTCACGTCCCAGTTTTCCGCTTCGTAGCCGATCATCGCGTCGGCCAGCACATAGGACGGCGTCTTGACGTTGTCGGCGCCGTCGAGGCTGGAGCCGACATAGCGCACGCCTGCGCCCGCCTTGAAGCCTTCCCACTCGCCGCCCGGACGCCAGGTGCCCCAGGCGCTCGCCAGATGGGTCGGCGTGCTGGCGAGGCGGAAGCCGGCGGAGGTCCTTGTGTCGAGATAGGAATAGCCGGCGAGAAGCTCGAACTCCTCGTTGATCTTCGTCTGCGCCTCCAATTCGAAGCCCTTGATCGTCACGTCGCCGAGCTGGGCCTGGAAACCGGGATTGACCGGATCGCCGACGAGGCGGCCGTTTTCCTCGATCTGGAAGACGGCTGCCGTGAAAATCGAGGCCGAGCCGACCGGCTGGTACTTGATGCCCGCCTCGATCTGGTCGCCGCGCCGGGGACGGAACGGATTGCCCGATGCGTCGACGCCGCCGGTCGGCAGGAAGGATTCGGCGTAGCTGACATAGGGCGAGATGCCGTTGTCGAAGGCGTAGAGCAGGCCGACATCCTTCGACAGGACCTTGTCGGTTTTGCCCGTACCGTCGCGGGCGATGTCGTAGCGCAGGCCGCCCGAGACGAACAGGCGGTCATAGCGGATCTGGTCGCTGACATAGAAACCGGTCTGGCGCGTGTTGGTGACGGTGCGCGGCGAGAGGCCCGGTACGACCGGCAGATTGCCGTAGACCGGCTCGTAGAGATCGATGGGCGATGCAGGACCGTAGAAGCTTGAATTGCCCAGATTGGCATATTGCTGATCGACGCCGAAGGCGATCTTGTGTTCCAGTGCGCCGGTGAAGGTGTTGGCGTTGAAGCGGACGTCACCCGTGAAGGCCTGAACGTCTGCTTCCGAGACGTAGACGATGCGGTTGATGGTGCGCCCGTCCGGATTGATGGTCGGGCGAAAAAGCGGATACATCGTGTAATATTCGGCATTGCTGTCCGAATAGCGCGCCCGCGCGCTCATCGACCAGACCTCGTTGAAGCGGTGGTCGAAGATCGCGGTGACGGCCTTCTGCTCGGTGTCGTAGCGGTCGAAGCCGGGCTCGGACAGGAAGACGCTGTCGGCGATCGGGCCGTTCGGAGCGGGGAAGACGGTGCCCTGCCAGGGCAGGAACTGCGTCGACGTGCCGGTTTCGTTGCGCTGCGCGTTGAACAGCACCGTCAGGCTCGTATCCTCGCTCGGCGCCCAGGTGAAGGACGGCGCGAAGACGTAGGAATTGTCGTCGACGAAATCGACCTGGCTGTCGGAATCGCGGAAGGCGCCGACGAAGCGGTAGAGGAATTCGCCGTTGGCATCGAGCGCGCCGGTCATGTCGAGACCGATCTGCTTGCGGTCGTGCGTGCCGTATTCGACGAAGGCCTCGCGGCTCGTCTCGGCCTCGGGCATCTTGCTCGTCAGATTGACGATGCCGCCGATGGAGCTCTGGCCGTAGAGGGTGGAGGCAGGTCCCTTGACGATGTCGACGCGCTCCAGCGCATAGGGGTGCGGGCGGACATTGTTGTAGAAGCCGAAGATTTCCTGCAAGCCGTCGCGGTACTGGACCGGCGAGACGCCGCGGATATAGGACCAGTCGCCGCGGGAGTCGTAGCCGAAGGTCGCGCCGAAGACGCCAGGCGTATAAAGCAGCGCGTCCTGCACGGACTGCATTCCCTGATCGGCGATGCGCTGTTCGGTGACGACGTTGACCGAGCGCGGCGTCTCGATGATCGGGGTGCCGGTCTTCGTCGCCGAGGACGATTCCTGGGCGATCGTCTCGCCCTTCGGACCACCGGTCTCCTGCGCCTCGCCGCCTTCGACGACGAGCGTTTCGAGAACCGTCGCGTCCTGCGCCTGAGCGCCCGACCCCAACACCAATACCGCACTCGCGGCCGCAAACAAACGCGCCTTCATTCCGTCCCCCGGAAAACACTTGAGCCAAAATTCGCCGCGTGCCTTGCCGGGTGGCTGGGTAGGACGATCAACGTCCAGCTATAATTGTTGACTTAAGGTGTCAACTTTGAATGTGCGTCTTGTTACCGGCCGTCCCGGTTCGTGGTGTTCCGGTGACATGAGCGCTACAGATCGGACCAGGCGGAGCGGATTTCTGCGACCGCATCCATGACATGTCCACCGCCGGCGATGTCGGCGAGGATGCCCTCGACCTTCGGCTGAATGAAGCCGTCGAGATCGTCGAAATGCAACGGGCGGGCGGCGTCCGGCGCGCCGCTCGCGGCCTGCCGCGCCGCCACGTAGAGCGGCGTTGTCGCCTCGGAGAGGATTTCGCGCGCGTCGTAGCTGTCGGCGATTAGCTTGGCGCGAAGCTCGCCGGCCTGGACGCCGATCATCAGCGCCACCGCCAGATAATGCTCGAGCACGTCGACGGTCTCGCGGGCGAGGTTGGCCGAGTTCATCGCCTGGCTGTTGACGTTCTGGTTGAACTGCTCGGCATGGGTCGGGAAGCGGTCGACGATCGACTGGCCGTAAAAGCTCATCAGCGGCATCATCGAATTGCCGCCGATCTGGAGCGATTTCAGCCCGACATTGATGCCGGCCTCCATGTTGCCGACGAGCGAGGGATTGAGGCCGTAGGAGAACTCCGGCGTCATCAAAAGTGCGATCTGCGCGTCGATGTGCTTGGCGATGAGGCCGACATGATAGCGCAGCGCGTCCATCGCGATGCCGGTATATTGCGCGAGGAAATTGCCCGTGTGGAAGATTTCGCCGGTATCGGGATCGATCAGCGGATTGTCGTTGGCGCAGTTCGCCTCGGTCTCGATCTGGCGCGCGGCGGTGGCGATGCCGTCGACGACGGGACCGAGATATTGCGGCAGGCAGCGCAGCGAATAGCGATCCTGGATCAGCTTGCCCATGCGGTGGCTGCGCCCGCCCGCGGCTTCCGAACGGATCACCTTCGAGCCGGCGACGAGGCGGCCCATCTGCTGGGCCACCCAGATCTGGCCGGGATGCGGCTTCATCGCGTGGATGAACGGATCGAAGCTCTGGTCGGTCGACAGCATCGCCTGCGCATAGAGCGCGTGGATGCCGAGCGCGAGCGAGGCGAGATCGAGCGTACGCGCCGTGGCATTGGCGGCGACGCCGGTGCAGGCGCCCGTACCGTTGTTGAGCGCCAGCCCCTCCTTGGGCTGCAATGCGAGAGGTGCGAGGCCGAGGCGGGAAAGTGCCGCGTGCGCGTCCAGCGTCTCGCCGCCCAAATCGACGAGGAAGGCGGGGTCGAGGCCGATCACCGCGCCGCCGATATAGGAGAGCGGAACGAGGTCGCCCGACGCGCCGATGGAGCCGCGCTGGTGGACATGGGGATGCGCGCCGGCATTGAGGAAGGCGAGGTAGCGCTCGATGATCTCGCGGCGCACGCCCGACGCGCCTTTCACGAAGGAATTGGCGCGCAGCAGCATCGCCGCGCGCACGTCCTCGGCGGGAAGGCGCGGGCCGGTCGTGCTCTTGTGCTGCCAGACCGCGATGCGCTGCACGTCGGCAAGGAGGTCCGGGCCGACATACTGGTCGGCCATGCCGCCGAAGAGCGTCGTCACGCCGTAGATCTGCTCGCCCCGCTCGACGCCGCCGCGGATAACTTCACGCGATTTCTCGATGCGCGCGAGGATCGCGGGATCGTCGGTCAGCGCGACCTTGGCGCCCAGCGCGACGGCGCGGATGTCGGAAATGGTCAGGTCCTGCCCGGTGATGGTGACGGTCATTGTGGCTTCCTCCTGTTTGGAGCAGGATAGGACGGGCAGACGTGCATTTCCTGTCTAAATTCAGCGGATTTTGCCGGTGTACGGTCCGTAAATTGCGCATAGGTCGCCAGGTGAACGAGATGATGACCGAACTATCCGAGAACGACCGCAAGATACTGGCCGAACTCCAGCGCGATGGCAGCCTGTCCAACGTGGCCCTGGCCGAGCGGATCGGCATGTCGCCGAGCCCCTGCCTGCGACGGGTCAAGCAACTGGAAGCGGACGGCCTGATCCGTCGCTATGTGGCGCTGCTCGACGAGCGCAAGCTCGGCGTCGGACTGACGGCCTATGTCGAGGTCAAGGTGCCGCAGGTGGCCGGCGAGGCCATCGTGGAGCGCTTCAAGGCGGCTGTGGCGCGCGAGCCGGCGATCACCGGCTGCTTCGTCATCGCAGGACAGTATGACTTCCTGCTGCGCGTCGTCGCGCGCGACCTCGACGCCTATTCGCATCTGACGCAGACCGTGCTCCTGCGTCTGCCCGGCGTCCAGGACACGCGGTCGAGCTTCGTGCTCGAAGCCGTCAAGGACACGACCGAACTGCCGATCGGCGGATTCGGGCGGGGCGGATAGGTCAGTAGCGATCCGAGATCGCGACGCGCACCTCGATCATCGCCTGCCGCCTTTCTTCCCGGATCACCTTCAATGCACGTTCGAGCGCGGCCGGCAAATCCGCCCCGTGCTCGACGTGCTCGACATGAGCGCGGTTGGCGGCGGCGAGCATGGTGTAGTCGGGCGCAGGTTCGAGCGAAGTCAGCGGCATCCGGTTGGCCTTTGCGGCCGCCCCTTGCGGATAGGCGTTGACGACCGAGCGGCGCACCGCGTTCCACATCCCGTTGTTCTTGACGATGGTCAAAAGCGGCAGGTCGAGCGCCTCGGCGATCTGGTGGCAGGCGGTCGGGTTGGCGAACATGTAGGAGCCGTCGCCGACGCAGGCGACGACCAGCCGGTCGCGGTCGGCAAGCTGCGCGCCGAGGGCTGCGGGCAGCGCCCAGCCGAGCCCGCCCGAATGCGGGTTGCAAAAGACGCGGTTGGGGCCTTTGGCGTCGATGGCGCCCGGCACGATGCCGAGTTCGGAAAAGACGACGCCCTCGTCGCCGAGAATGTCGGAGACGCATTTCGACAGCCATTCCGCGCCCATCGGCGACACCTTGCCGGCCTCGATGGTTTCATCCATGGCGCGGCGGCGCCCGGTCGAACGCGCGGCGATCGCCTCACGGCGGGCGCCGGTCTCGACCTTCCTCCCGGACAATGCCGCGTGCAGCGCTTCAAGCCCGGCGGCGGGGTCGGAGGTGATGGCGAGGTCGGCCTGGTAGCCGCGGATCGGCATCCGCTCGAATTGCGGATCGGCGCCCATCTGGACGATCTTCACGGCTGCGTCGGGCCGGTGGACAGCCTCGATCCATGGCACGCCGCTGTCGACGACGAGCACGAAATCGGCGTCGTCGAGCGCCGCCTTCGGATCGTTGCCGAGATACATCGGGTCCGCGCTCGCCATGACGTTGCGGATCGAGAAGGGTTCGCAAACGCCGATCGCGAAATCGGCAGCGAGGCGGGAGAGCGCGGCGCCGACGCGGCCTTGCGGATCGCCGCGCTGGCACAGCACGACGGGGTGTTTCGCCGTCGCGAGCCAGTCGGCGGCCTTCGCGATCGCATCGGGATCGGGAAAGGCGCGGGTGGAGACCGCCTGGATGGAGGTCGCGCGGCCGACGCTCTCGGGTACCCGCTCGCTCAGGGCCTCGCGCGGCAGGCTGACATAGACGGGGCCGCAGGGCTCGGATCGCGCCAGCACGGCGGCGCGCTGGGCGAGGATCTCGCCCTGCTCGGGATAGCGCATCTCGTAGTGGAACTTCACGCTGTCGGCGACCAGCGAGGACTGGTCGTACATCTCCTGCCCGTACTGGATCGGCGTCATGCGCGCGCCCTTGCGGCCGCGCTCGGTGATCGGCGTGCGGCCCGACAGGACCATGACCGGAATGTTGTCGCTCGCCGCGTTGATGACGCCCATTACCGAATTGGCAAGGCCGACATTGACGTGGACCATCGTGGCCTGCATCCGGTCGGTGACGAGGTAGTAGCCATGCGCCATGCCCACGCTCGCGGTTTCGTGCGGCACGGTGACGGGGATCGGGACATCTCCCAGATCGAGCGTCGCAAGCGCCTCGATGATGGGCGGAAAATCGGTGCCGGCATTGGCGAAGAGGTAGTCGATGCCGCTCGCCTTCAGCCCGAGAAGAAGACTTTCGGCTCCCGTTTTCGCCTCGACGCCGCGTCTCTGACCGTCCATCGTCTCCACCCTTCGTCTCCTCGAAATCGTGCGGGGAAGGAGCGGCAATGACGAAACACACGATTCCGCCATTGCCGCAGCCTGTCTTGCCCCACGGTAAAAATGGCCTTGTCATCCGCCCAAACGCAAGTGCATAATCGCACAAAATCTCTCTTTATGGGATTTTGTATCGTCTTGAGGTGACGGTACGGAGGCACAAACCGGAGGAAACCGATGAAATATGTACTTGCCTCGGCCGTCATTGCGGCCGCACTCGTCACCGGCGGGCAGGCCTCGGCGCAGGCCGTCGGCATCGCCACGTCCAACCCAGGCTCGCTGTTCCACAATATCGGCACGGCCGTCGCCAACGCCGCCAACCAGGCCGGCATCAATGCCACGATCCAGCCGGCGACGAGTCCGAACCAGTATATTCCCTTCGTCGCCTCGGGCGGCATCGAGTTCGGCGCGGCGAACCTCCAGGAGGTGAACTACGCGCTGGAAGGCAAGGAATGGTTCGAGGGCTCGGTCAATTCCGACCTGCGCATCGTCGGCCAGATCATGCCGCTGGTCGAGGCGATCTTCGTGCGCGCCGACAGCGACATCCGCTCCATCGAGGATCTGCGCGGCCAGCCGATGGTCGATGGCTACACCGCGCAGAACACCATCCTTCCGCAACTCGACGCAATGTATGCGACCGCCGGCATGACACGGGCCGACATGCAGCCGGTGCAGGTGCCGAGCGTGGTCGGCGGCGCCGATGCCTTCATCGCCGGTGACGCGGTCGGCTTCATCTTCGCCCATGGCGCCGGCAAGGTGCGCGAGGCGGATGCGGCCGTGGGCGGCCTTCGCGCGCTGCCGATCGAGGAGACCGAAGAAAATCTCGCCACGATCCGCGAGCATTGGCCGGTCGGCTTCTTCGTCACGATGGAGCCCGGCCCGAATGCGCCGGGCGTCGAGGAAACCGCAACCTATTTCGCCTACCCGCAGGTGATCTTCACCCATGCCGGCGTCGACGAGGAGACGGTCTACCAGATGACCAAGGCGATCTACGAGAGCAAGGAAGCGATGGCGCAGACCTTCCCGCCCTTCAACGCTTTCGATCCGGCGGACATGGCGAGCGACACGGGTGTGTCGGAATTCCACCCCGGCGCGATCCGGTTCTACAAGGAAGTCGGCATCTGGCAGGAATAGGTGTCGATGGCCGGGGGCCGCGATGCGGCCCCCGGCCATAGCCGGCCCCGTTGCTGCGGAAACGCCCGATCCTTCGACCAGAGCCCGATCCTGCGACCAGAGTATGCGTGATGAATCCTGACATCGAGAACGGTTCGCGAGGCAGCCTGCCCGAATCCGTCTGGCGGCCCTTGTCCGGCCTTCTCGCCGTGGCGTTGACGGCGCTTGCGATCGCCTGGGCGCTTTCCTTGCCGCGCGCCCTGGGCGTGGCCTTCTATCCCCAGCAATTCATGAGCGCGATCCTGGCGCTTGCCCTGCCGATCGCGTTCCTGATGCTGCCGGCGCGACGGGACACCGAACGCCGCGTCGCGCCCTGGTACGATTGCGTGGCTGCATTGCTGTCATTCGCCGCGCTGGCCTATGTCACCTGGAACTATTCGGCGATCGTGAACCTGATCTTCGCCGGCCCGCCGCAGGCCTATGTGCCGGGGATCATCATCATCCTGCTTCTCCTGGAAGCGGTGCGCCGCGCGGCCGGCTGGGCGCTCGTCATCATCATTGCCGTGTTTCTCTTCTACGGGCTTTTCGGCGATCTTTTCCCAGGCCGTCTGGCCGGCCGCCCGCAGGACTGGGAACGGCTTGCCGGCTACATGGCGCTCGATTCCAACGGCATTCTGGGATTGCCCCTGTCGATCGCCGCGACGGTCGTCGTCGCCTTCATCCTGTTCGGAAATCTTCTGGCCGCGACCGGCGGCTCGAAATTCTTCACCGATGCCGCGCTTCTCGGCATGGGCCGGTTTCGCGGCGGCTCGATGAAGATCTCGGTCGTCGCCTCGGCGCTTTTCGGCTCGATTTCCGGCTCGGCCGTCGCCAATGTCGCGGCGACCGGCATCGTCACGATTCCGATGATCAAGCGCGACGGCTATCCGGCGCACAAGGCCGGCGCGATCGAGGCGGTGGCCTCGACCGGGGGGCAGATGATGCCGCCCGTCATGGGCGCGGCCGCCTTCCTGATGGCCGAATTCCTCCAGATGTCCTATGCGCAGGTGGTCCTCGCCGCGCTGTTGCCGTCGCTGCTCTACTACGCGGCGCTGTTCATCCAGGCCGATCTCGACGCCGCGCGCCTCGGCATCTCGCGGGTCGCCAAGTCCGATATTCCGGACCGCAAGATCGTGCGCGGCGGCTGGCATTTCATTCTCGGTTTCGCCGTGCTCATCTATTGCCTGTTCGCGCTCAACTGGCAGCCGGAGCGCGCCGCGCTCGTCTCCTGCCTCGTCGTCATCGCGACGTCGCTAGCGTTCGGCTATCAATCGAAGCGTCCGAGCCTGCGCGAATTGTGGGAGACGATGCCGCTGACCGGCAGGAACGTCGTCGAGATCATCCTGATCTCGGCGGCCGCCGGTATCGTCATCGGCATCCTCAACGTCACCGGCCTGTCGTTCAACCTGACCTATGCGCTGGTTCAGCTCGGCGGCGGCAACAAGTTCGTCCTGCTGTTGCTGTCGGCGGCGATCTGCATCGTGCTCGGGATGGGCCTGCCGACTCTCGGCGTCTATGTGCTCCTCGCGGCGCTTGTGGCGCCTGCGCTGATCGAGGTCGGCATCAACCCGATTGCCGCCCATCTGTTCATCCTTTATTTCGGCATGATGTCGATGATCACCCCTCCGATCGCCATCGCCGCCTTCGCCGCCGCCGGCATCGCCCGCGCATCGCCGATGGCGACAGGGTTCGCATCGATGAAGTTCGGTTGGGCCGCTTTCATCGTCCCGTTCCTTTTCGTCTATTCGCCGACGCTGATCATGGTCGGAGAACCCGTCGACATCGCCGTCGCGATCGTCACGGCGACGCTGGGCGTGTGGCTGATATCGGCGGCGCTGGCGGGCTATTTCATGACGAGGCTGCCCGTCGTCATGCGCGGCCTGTTCGCCGTGTCCGGGCTCCTGGCGCTCGTTCCGGCCGGCACCTTCGCGGGCGCCGAATACACCGACATCGCCGGTGTCATCGGCGGCGTCGTGCTGATGATCGCCGACTGGCGGCGCGCGCGCGTCCTCAATCCGCAGGCGGTGTCTTGACGAAAACGGCAGGCAACAGTCTCGAAAAGGTTCTCGCCGTCCTCGAAGTCTTCAGCGAGGACCGTCTGGAGTGGACGCCGGAAGAGCTGATGGAGGAGCTGGGCTACAGCCGGCCGACGCTCTATCGGTATCTGAAAACGCTGAAGGAAGCGGGGCTTTTGACCTCCCTGCCCAATACCGGTTTCACGCTCGGCCCCAAAGTGGTCGAGATGGACTATCTGATGCGCAAGTCCGACCCGCTGATCATCAACGGCTCGGCGCATCTGAAGAATCTCACATCGAAATACAGTTGCACGGCGCTTCTGGTGCGCTGGTACGGCAACCGGCTGCTCTGCGTCGATTCGGACACCTCGACGAAGAACCCGCTCTCGTCCTATCCGCGCGGACGCCCGATGCCGCTCGGGCGCGGGGCCATCGCCCGCTCGATCATGGCCTTCCTGCCGCGCCGGCATCTCGTGCCGCTCGTCGAGCGCACCATGGACGATCTGCGCGCGGTCGGGCTCGGCAACAGCGTCGAGGACGTGATGGAGCAGTTGAAGAAGGTGCGAAAGGCGGGCGTGAGCGTGGCCTATGGCGAGGTGACGCCGGGCGTCGTCGGTATCGCGGCGCCGGTCTTCGATGCCGGTCGCAGCCCGGTCGCCAGCATCTGCGTCACCATCGCCGGCAATCTCGTCGACGGCGCGGCGATCGAGAGGATCGCGGCCGACGTGAAGGCGACGGCGCGGCTGGTGAGTGACACCCTGCTGCGCGGACGGGTGGGAAATGGCGAGAACAAATCTCATTGAATGAGATTATTTGTTGACTTGACTGGCGCCGGGAAGGCATCCTTCGGCCATCGCCGAGGGAGGTTCCATGAAGAAGATCGACATTTTCAATCACATCTGGCCGAAGCCGTTTTTCGATGCGCTGATCGGCCATATCGGCGAGATGACCGACATCACCATGCGCTCCGGCGCGGTGCCGATGATGACCGACCTCGACCGCCGCTTCGAGGTGATGGACATGTTCGGCGCGGACTATTGCCAGGTCCTCTCGCTCGCCTCGCCGCCGCTCGAAAAGCTCGCCGGCCCCGAAAAGGCGCTCGAACTGTCGAAGATCGGCTCGGATTCGATGGCGGAACTCTGCCGGAAATATCCCGAGCGCTTCCCGGCCTTCGTCGGCACCGCTCCGATGAACAATCCCGACGCCCTGGTCGCCGAATGCCGCCGCGCGGTCGAGGATCTGGGCGCGGCCGGAATGCAGATCTTCACCAACATCGCCGGCAATCCGGTCGACCTGCCCGAATACGCCCCGTTCTTCGAGTATATGGCCAAGGCCGGCAAGCCGGTCTGGCTGCACCCGGCGCGCGGCGAGAATTTCGCCGACTACAAGAACGAGAGCCGGTCCGAATACGAGATCTGGTGGACGTTCGGCTGGCCCTACGAGACGTCGGCGGCGATGGCACGCATGGTGTTCTCGCGCTTCTTCGACAGGTTCGAGGGGCTGAAGGTTCTGACCCACCATGCCGGCGGCATGATCCCGTTCTTCGAGGGCCGCGTCGGCCCCGGCTGGGACCAGATGGGCAAGCGCACGACCGACCGCGACCTGGCAGAAGTCCGCAAGGCGCTGAAGCGTCCGCATCTCGACTATTTCAAGGAATTCTATGCCGACACGGCCTCGTTCGGCTCGGCCAGGGCGATCGAGCACGCAATCGAGTTCTTCGGCGAAGATCGCGTCATGTTCGCGTCCGACGCGCCGTTCGATCCCGAAGGCGGACCGATATATATTCGCGAGACGATTCGTATCCTTGAGGAACTCGACATCTCCGACGAATTGCGCGCCAAGCTCTTCGAGGGCAATGCGCGCGAGTTCCTGGGGCTCGGCGCGGCATGACGACCGCGCTCAACTATATCGGCGGGGAATGGGTGAAGGGCGCGGGCGCGCGCGACAGCCTGAACCCCGCCGACGGAAGCGTGCTCGGCGCCTATGAGCCGGGCACCAGGGCGCTCGTCGACCAGGCGGCGGCGCTTGCCCGCGAAACCTTCGAGACGACCGGCTGGGCGTCGTCGCCGCGATTGCGTGCGGCGGTGCTGTTCGAATTCGCCGACCGGCTGGAAGCGGCGAAGGACGAAATCGCCGACCGCGTCGTCGCCGAGAACGGCAAGCTCAAACGCGAGGCACTGGGCGAGACGATGGGCGCGATTTCGGAAATCCGCTACTATGCGGGCCTCGCGCGCACCGTACTCGGCCGCACGATCGAGACCATGCCCGGCAATTTCTCGATGATGAACCGCGAGGCGGCGGGCGTCGCGGCAATCATCGTGCCGTGGAACGCGCCCGTAACTCTGCTCGCGCGCTCGCTGGCGCCGGCACTTGCGGCCGGCTGCACGACCGTGATCAAGCCGGCGCCGCAGACGCCGCTGATCCATGCGCGGATCATGCGCTGCCTTGCCGATTGCCCGTCGCTGCCGAAGGGCGTCGTCAATTCGGTCAATGAGCAGGGGTCCGAAGTCGGCGAGGCGCTGGTGGCCTCAAACGACGTCGACGTCATCTCGTTCACCGGGTCGAGCGCGACCGGCAAGCGGATCATGGCGGGCGCCGCGCCGACCCTGAAGCGCCTGTCGCTCGAACTCGGCGGCAAGGCGCCGGCGACCGTGTTCGCCGATGTCGACCTCGACCAGGCGGTGCGCGAACTGACCGGCGGCTCGCTGGTGATGGCGGGTCAGATCTGCGTCGCTGCGGCACGGTTCCTCGTCGAGAAATCGATCGAGAAGGACTTCACCGACCGGATCAAGGCGGCGTTCTCGGCCGTCAAGGTTGGCCCGGGCGGCGATGCGCAGAGCCAGATGGGCTCGCTGATCGACATGGGCAATCGCGACCGCGTCTCGCGGCTGATCGAACAGGCCGGCGACGAGGGAGAGATGGTGTTGAAGGGCGGCGTGCCGGACGGGCCGCTGTCGAAGGGTGCGTTCCTGACGCCGACGCTGTTCAGGATCGACGATCTGTCGTCCCCCCTGGTGCAGGACGAACTCTTCGGCCCGATCGTGTCGATCGAGACCTTCGAGACCGAGGCGGAGGCGGTGAAGATGGCGAACGCGACCGAATACGGTCTCGCGGCGAGCGTCTTCACGCGTGACCTCAACCGGGCGATGCGCATGTCGCGCGCTGTTCGCGCCGGCACGGTCTGGCTCAACTGCCATGGCCGGCTCTTCGCCGAAGGTGAGACGGGCGGATATCGCCAGTCGGGTCTCGGCCGGCTCCACGGCGTCGAGGGTCTGAACGACTTCCTCGAAACCAAGCATGTCTATCTGGAGGCCGGCGCGATCTGATCGCGCCGACCCCCGATGCAATCAATGAACGGATGACGATGACGGGCGAAATGGAACGGCAGGCGGATGTGGCGATTGTCGGCGGCGGCCCCGTCGGCATGGGGCTGGCGATCGAGCTTGGCCAACGCGGCATCCGCACGCTCGTCGTCGAGCGCTATCCGACGCCGCAGCGCGTGCCCAAGGGCCAGAACCTGACCCAGCGCACGATGGAGCATTTCCATTTCTGGGGGGCGGAAGATGAACTGCGCGCCGCGCGCACCGTGCCGAAGGAATACGGCATCGGCGGCTTGACTGCCTACGGCACGCTTCTCGGCGACTACCACTATGACTGGCTACAGCGCGAACTCGTGCGCCCCTATTACTTCACCGACAATGAGCGGCTGCCGCAATATGCGACCGAGGACGTGCTGCGGGCGCGGGCAGCGGACATCGACGCGATCGACACGCTCTACGGCTATTCGGGCGAGGCGATCGACGAGGACGCGGACGGCGTGACGGTGACCGCCGTTCCGCGCGAGGACGGTGAGCCGGTCAAAATCCGCGCGCGCTATCTCGTCGGCTGCGACGGCAGCAAGTCGGCCGTGCGCGACATGGCCGGCATCGCGCAGACCCGCTCCGACCACGACAAGCTGATGGTGCTGCTCGTCTTCCGCTCAACGGGGCTGCACGAACTCCTGAAGCGTTTTCCCGGCAAGTCGTTCTACAATGTGCTGCACCCTGACTTGAAGGGCTACTGGCAGTTCTTCGGCCGCGTCGATCTCGGCAACACCTGGTTCTTCCACGCGCCGGTGCCGGCTGACACGACAAAGGACAATTTCGACTTCACCGCCTATCTGCACCGGGCGGTGGGCGCGGAATTCGACGTCGAGTTCGAGCATATCGGCTTCTGGGACCTGCGCGTCGCGATTGCCGACAGCTACCGAAAGGGCCGCGTGTTCATCGCCGGCGACGCCGCGCACAGCCATCCACCCTATGGCGGTTACGGCATCAATACCGGCTTCGAGGATGCGCGGAACCTCGGCTGGAAGCTCGCGGCCACGCTGAACGGTTGGGGGGGCGGGAACCTGCTCGACAGCTATGACGCCGAGCGCCGTCCGGTCTTCGCTTCGACGGCGAAGGATTTCATCGAAAAGGCGATCGAGAGCGACCGGGCCTTCCTCAAAACGTACGATCCCGAACGCGACCGCGCGGCCTTTGAGCGCGAATGGACGGCGCGAGGCTCTGGCGCGCGTGAGGAGGTCAACGCCTTCGAGCCGAATTATCGCGGCTCGCCGATCGTGAGCGGGGCGGGCGGCGAGACGAACGCCATCGGCGGGCATGTGTTCAAGGCGCAGGCGGGACATCATCTGGCGCCGCGCCGCCTGTCGACGGGCGAGAATGTCTATGACCGGCTCGGCGCGAATTTCACCCTGCTTTGCCTTGGAGGCGGGAGCGATGACGAGATCGAAAGCGTCCGCGCGGCAGCCGAGAATGCGGGCGTGCCGATGACGGTCGTCAAGGACGATGCGGCGGGCGAGACGGCCGACTATGGCGCGCGCTACATTCTGGTGCGGCCAGACCAGTTCGTCGCCTTTGCGGGCGACAGGCTCGATCCGGTCATTCTGGCCCGCGCGACCGGGCGCTGAGGACCTGAGGTCGACCGCCTTCAGGCGGCGCGGGAAACCGTTTTTCCTTCGGCAAGAAGCCTTGCGATCCACATACCCACGATCATTGCGGGGATGAAGGCGAGCGTGCCGGTCGCGCCAAGGCCGAGCGCGGTCAGCGCCGGTCCGGGGCAAAAGCCGCCGAGCCCCCAGCCGATTCCGAAGATCGCGGGGCCGGCGACGATGCGGGCGTCGATGTCGTTGCGCGACGGCAGGTGGAAGCGGGCGCCGACGATAGGCTCGCCGCGCGCCAGCACGAAACGGTAGCCGACGAAGGTCACCAGCACCGCGCCGCCCATGACCAGCGCGAGCGAGGGGTCCCATGTCCCGAACAGATCGAGGAAGTTCAGGACCTTCGCCGGGTCCGACATGCCCGAGACGACGAGGCCGGCGCCGAAGAGCAGGCCGAGCGCGAGATTGACGAGGAAGGACACGGGGTTCAGCCTCCGATGACGTGGCGGACGAGGAAGACGGTGACAAAGGCCGTCGCCATGAAGATGCCGGTGGCGACGAAGGAGCGCGTGGACAGCCGCGACAGGCCGCACACGCCATGGCCCGACGTGCAGCCATTGCCCCAGACCGAGCCGAAGCCGACGAGAAGGCCGGCGGCGATCATGAGTGGGATGTTGGCGGAGACCGTCTGGCTCACCTCGACGCCGCCGATGGCGATCATCGCGAGCGGCGCGGCGACGAGACCGATGACGAAGCCGAAGCGCGAGAGGAAAGCGCCGTCGCGATAGGGCGGCAGCAGGCGGCCTGCGATGCCGGAAATGCCGGCGATACGGCCCTCCCACAGCATCAGGAGAACGGCCGACAGGCCGATCATCATGCCGCCGATGAGCGAGGCGAGGGGGGTGAATTCGGTCATGGCTTCGATCCTTCGGCCGGCGCGGCGCAGAACATGGCGTGCATCATCGAGATGAATTCGGACACCCGGCCGTCTTCGAGCCGGTAGAACATGTGCTTGGATTCCTTGCGGCCGGTGATGAAGCCGGCCTCGCGCAGTTCGGCGATCTGCTGCGACAGGCCCGGCTGACGGATACCGAGCGTGTCTTCGAGGTCGCGCACCGAGCGCTCGCCGTCGACGAGCGCGCAGACGATCATCAGCCGCGAGGGGTGTGCGACCTTTTTCAGAAAATCCGCCGCCTCCCTGGCGTTCTCGACCATTTCGGCGGTTTCCTGCGACAGTTCGCGTGTCATGGCGGTCAGTCCCATGCAGCGCCGCCAAGAGCGTCGAGGGGAAGCTTGAGATAGCGCTTGCCGTTGGCCTCCGGCGCCGGCAGGCGTCCGCCATTCATGTTCACCTGCAGCGCGTGCAGGATCAGCTTGGGCATGGGAAGCGTCGCATCGCGCCTTTCGCGGACGGCGACGAACGCCTCTTTCGTTCGGCAGTTCGACATATGCGTGTTCGTCGCCTTCTGTTCGGCGACCGTCGATTCCCATCGCGGCTCGCGCCCGTTCGGCTGGTAGTCATGGCCGACGAAGATGCGTGTTGCGTCGGGCAGAGCGAGGATCTGCTGGATCGAATCCCACAGACGCGCGGCGCTGCCGCCGGGAAAGTCGGCGCGCGCGGTGCCCGAATCCGGCATGAACAGCGTATCGTGGACAAAGGCGGCGTCGCCGATGACATAGCTGATCGAGGCCAGCGTATGGCCTGGCGAGAACAGCACCGTCGCGTCGATCCCGCCGACCTTGAATGTCTCGCCTTCGGCAAAGAGCTTGTCCCATTGCGAGCCGTCGGCCGGGAAGTCCGGCCAGTGGTAAAGACCCTTCCACAGCTTCTGAACCTCGACCACCTTCTCGCCGATGGCGGTCGGCGCGCGGGTCTTTTCCTTCAGATAGCGGGCGGCGGAGAAATGATCGGCATGGGGGTGGGTGTCGAGAATCCATTCGACCGTCAGACCCGCGCTCTCGATGTAGTCGAGAATGCGGTCGGCATTGATCGTCGCCGTCGCGCCGGACTTCTCGTCGAAATCGAGCACCGGGTCGATGATGGCGCATTTGTTCGTGGCGGGGTCGGAGACGACGTACTGCACCGAGAAAGTGCGCTTGTCGAAAAAGGCCTTCACGTCGGGTCCGTTGGTGCTCATGACGCGCGTTCCCTGCTCAATGGCCGTTGGCGTCGAGCCATTTGACGGCGCCCGAAAGATCGACGCCGAGGCGCTGGCCGAGCGAGGCGATTTCGCTTTTGGCCATGCGGCCGTCGAGCACCTCACCGATGGCGTAAAGCGTCGCGGAGCGGGTGCCGGTCTTGCAGTGGGCAAGGACCGGGCCATCGGCCTGGCTGACCGCGTTCTGGAATGCGCGAACCTTGTCCTCGGTGACCTGGCCGGCGCTGATCGGAATGTGCGCGTAGCCGAGCCCTTCCGCCTCTGCGACGCGGCGATTGTCGGCGGCGCTCGGCTGGCCCGCTTCCTCGCCGTCCGGCCGGTTGTTGACGATGGCGGCAAAGCCCTTTGCCTTCGCGGCGCGAATGTCCTCGGCGGTGAGTTGCGGCGCGATGAAAAGCTTGTCGGCAACCTGTTTCATATGTCCCTCGCAAACGAATGGCGATCGACCGATCGTTAACGAAATCATATAAACGATTGCGATATTATGCAATTGTTATTTCGAGGCAGATACATCGCCCATGACCCAGCCGGCTGCTTCGTCATGGGCGACGTTTCGATATGCGTGGAGTGTTGCTTCAGGCCGCCTTCGCGGCCTTCTCGTTGCGCGCCATCAGCGCGCGGGCGCGTTCCAGGCTCTGCGGCTGCTCGTTGCGGTAGCGCGGTCCGATCTCCATCATCAGAACAGTGTCCGGCAGGAATTCCAGTTCGGCGAAGATGTCGTCCCAGTCGATGTCGCCCCAGCCGAGCGGCATGTGAAGGTCGCCGATGCCGAGCGCGTTGTTCTCCTGGACGAAGAACGGCTTGTAGCCCGCCTGCGGGCGGCCGAAGGAATCGTGGACGTGGAGATGGCCGGCGACCGGCGCCATGGCGCGCAACTCGTCGCGGAAGTCGAGGCCGCGCCAGGTGGACTCGATATAGGCGTGGCTGAAATCGATCAGCGCAACGAGGTTGGGATGGTTCACCGCCTTGACCGTCTCGGCCACCTGCGCCGGCGTCTGGCGATACTGGCCCGGCTCGGCGGTGAAGATGTTCTCGAAGGCGATGCGCACGCCATAGGGCTTGCAGAATTCGGCGAGTTCGTGAAGCGCGTCGCGCTCGCGCCGGTCGGCATCGGCCCGCTCATGCACTTGGTCCGCGCGAAGATGTCCGCCATGCTGGACGAGGATGCCCGCGCCGATGCGCTCGCAAATCTGCGCCAGCGCCTTGGCGGCGTCGAGCTGGTAGCCGCAGGTCGCCGGGTCCATGAAGTTCGACGAGACGAGGCCATGCACCGTATAGCGGAAATCGAACTGGCTCGTCAGGGCGACGAGACGGTCCGCACGCTCTGCGATGATGCGCCCGCCGGCGATCAGGTCGAGGCTGGTGAGCGCGAGTTCGACCGTGTCGACGCCGATGCCGGAAAGGCGGCGAAGATCCTTTTCGAGGCTGTCGAGTTCGCCGTCGACGGACCCCGAATTGAAGCCGGTGGCAATGATGTTGGACATGTCGGTTCTCCTTGGTTGAAGGTCTGGGCCCGGTCAGCGGACGGTCGGGTCGAGCTTGTCGCGCAGCCAGTCGCCGACCAGTGAGATCGACAGCGTGGTCAGCATGATGACGGCCGCTGGCGCGAGCATGATCCAGGGCGCGGTGGTCAGATATTCGCGGCCGAAGCCGACCATGTTGCCGAGGCTCGATTCGGGCGGCTGCACGCCGAGGCCGAGAAATGACAGCCCGCTTTCCATCAGGATGATCTCGGGAAAGGTCAGCGTCATCGAGACGATCAGCGTCGAAGCGATGTTGGGCAGGATGTGGCGGACATAGACCCGCATCGGCCTCGCGCCGAGCTGCACGACCGCCGAGGCATAGCCCTGCGCGCTAGCCGAGATGGCCAGCCCACGCGCGATGCGGGCGTAGCGCTCCCAGCCGTAAAAGCCCATCAGGCAGACGAGCAGCCACATCGACGAGCCGAAGAAGGCGAGCACCGCCAGCGACATGATGAGGAAGGGCAGCGCCGCCTGGAAGTCGGCGAGCGCGAGCACGAAATGCTCGACGACGCCGCGGAACTTGGCGGCGGCGAAGCCGAGCGCCGTGCCGAACGCGGCCGACAGGATGGTCGCGCCGAAGGCGATGAACAGTGAGATGCGGATCGACTGGATCAGGCGCGAAAGGATATCGCGTCCAAGTTCGTCCGTGCCGAGCCAGTGCATCGGGTGGCCGGGGCCGACGAGGCGGCTCGACAGGTTCATCGCCGTGATCTCATAGGGCCGCAGCGCATCCGCGAGAACGGCGACGACGACCATGGCGGCGAGCCAGGCGATGCCGAGCCCGACGCTGAACGGCACCGCGTTGCGCGTGCGCAGGAGGAACCGGCCGAAAAGGCCGCGTTCGGTGGCGGGTGCGATGTCGATCGAGGTCATGGCGTTCTCCTCAATGCGCCGCCTGCGAGCGCAGGCGCGGGTCGAGCCAGCCGTAGAGGAGGTCGACGATCAGGTTGGAGATCACCATTGTCGAAGCGATCATCAGGAGGATGCACTGCACGACGGGCAGGTCGCGATTGGTGACGGAGACGACCAGCAGGCGGCCGATGCCCGGCCAGGAGAAGATCGATTCCACCACCACCGCGCCGGCGATCAGCGAGCCGACCATGAAGCCGACGATGGTGACGATCGGAACGGCCGCATTCGGCAGCGCATGGCGCCAGACCACGTCCTGCCATCTGAGGCCCTTGGCGGAGGCGGTGCGCACATAGGGCTGGCCCATCACCTCGATCATGGCGCTGCGCGAAAACCGCGCCAGAATGCCGATGCCGCCGATGCTCATCGTGGCCGCGGGCAAAATGGCGTGCTGCCAGCTTCCATAGCCGCCCGACGGCAGGACGCCGAGCGTCACCGCGAAGATCAGGACGAGCAGAAGGCCGAGGACGAAGGAGGGAACGGTGAAGCCGAGCACCGAAAGGAAGATGACGCCGCGATCGGTCGCGCTCTGGCGATGAAGCGCGGCGTAGACGCCTGCGGGGATGCCGATGGCAAGCTGGAGCAGGAGCGCGGGTACGGTGAGTTGCAGCGTCGAGGGAATGCGCTCCAGCACCAGATCGATCGCCGGCGCGCGGTCGCGCATCGAGACGCCGAAATCGCCGGTCAGGATCGACTGGATATAGCTGAGATATTGCACCCAAAGGGGCTGATCGAGGCCCCATTGGCTGCGAAACGCCTCGACTGCGCTGACCGGCACGTCCGGGCCGAGCATCACCTGCGCCGGGTCGCCCGAAAGACGCAGCACGACGAAAGCGAAGGTCATCACGGCGAAGATCGTGACGATCGCGCGCAGGAGCCTCGAAAGGACGAAGTTGATCATCGTTTTCCCTATGCGGCGATGGAGGCGGGTTCGGGCGAAACCATGTGGCACGCGGCGCTGCGGTTGGGACCGATCCAGCGCAACTGCGGCGTCTCGGTGCGGCAGATGGCGGTGGCGATCGGGCAGCGCGGATGGAAGGCGCAGCCGGAGGGTCTGTCGGCCGGGTTCGGCGGCTCGCCTTGCAGGATCGTGCGGTCCTTCAGCTTCTGGCCAGGGACCGGAACGCTGGAGACCAGAGCCTTCGTGTAGGGATGGCGCGGCGCGCGGAAGAGCACGTCCGACGAGGCTTCCTCGACGATGCGGCCGAGATACATGACGGCGACGCGGTCGGCGATGTTGCGCACGACCTTGAGGTCGTGGCTGATGAAGACCATCGCGATGCCGTTCTCTTCCTGCAGGTCGCGCAGCATGTTGACGACCTGCGCCTGGATCGAGACGTCGAGCGCGGCGACCGGCTCGTCGCAGACGAGGAGTTGCGGCCGCGAGGCGAGCGCGCGCGCGATGACGGCGCGCTGGCGTTGTCCGCCCGAAAGCTCGTGCGGGTAGCTGCCGGCCTGATCGGGACGCAGCCCGACGGCGGTCATCAGATCGGCGACGCGCGACGCGCGCTCGTCCTTTCCGGAAAGCTTGTGGATTTCGAGCGGTTCGCCGATCTGCCGCGCGATCGGCAGACGCTTGTCGAGGGCCGCAAGAGGGTCCTGGTAGACGAGTTGCATCCGCGCCCGCAACGCCCGCCATTGCGGTGTGCCAAGCCGCGGCATGGGCCTGCCGTCGAATGTCACCGCGCCTTCCTGCGCCGGATCGATGCCCAAAAGCATCCTGCCGAGCGTCGACTTGCCGGAACCGGACTCGCCGACGATGCCCAGTGTCTCGCCGGCCATGACCTTGAGCGAGACGCCGTCGACGGCGCGCATGTCGGTCGGTTTGGCGAAAAGCCCCCTTCGGATGTGGTAGATCCTGACCAGATCGCTGGCCTCGATCAGCGGAGCCGTCAAAACGCCGCCTCCAGAACCCTGTCGCGCTGGCGGCGCTCCTCGGGCGCCGGAACCGGGTTCCGGCAGGCGAGCAGGCGCCGGTCGCCATCGACGGTCAGGCCCGGAACGCCGCTCGCACATGTGTCGAGCACGCGCGCGCAGCGCGGCGCGAAGGCGCAGCCTTCCGGCATTTGCCGGGGGTTCGGCACCGTGCCCGGAATCGGGATCAGCCTCGTTCGCGGGCCGTCGATCCGGGGGATCGCGTCGAACAGGCCGCGCGTATAGGGATGGCGCGGGCGGGCGAAGAGCTCGTCGATCCCGCCGGCTTCGACGATCCGTCCCGAATACATCACGCACACACGGTCGCAGACCTGTGAGACGGCGCCGAGATCGTGGCTGATGAAGACGGTCGCCATGCCCGTCTCCGCGCGGATGTCTGTCAGGAGATCGAGGATCTGCGCCTGGATCGTCGCGTCGAGCGCCGTCGTCGGCTCGTCCGCGATCAAGAGGTCCGGCTGACCGGCAAGCGCCATCGCGATCATCAGCCGCTGGCACTGGCCGCCGGAAAATTCGTGCGGGAAAAGGTCGAAGCGCCCGCGCGCGTCGGGAATGCCGACCATGTCGAGAAGGCGCAGTGCCTCGGTCCGCGCCGCCGCGCCGGCAAGGCCGCGATGGATCGCCAGCGCTTCGACGATCTGGTGGCCGACGCGCAGCACCGGGTTGAGCGAACTCGACGGGTCCTGGAAGATCATCGCGATCGTGCCGCCGCGGATGCCTTCCAGAACGGAGCGTGGGCCGCCGAGGATTTCGCGACCCTCGACCTTGACCGAGCCGGTGACGGTCGCCTTGCCGGGCAGAAGGCCGAGCGCGGCCAGCCAGGTGACGGACTTGCCGCAGCCGGATTCGCCGACGAGGCCGAGCGCCTCGCCCGGAGCGACATCGAGATGGATGCCGTGCAGGACGGTGGTGCCGTCGAACGCGACCTTCAGGTCGCGCAGTTCAACCAGATTGGATTGCATCGCGTTGGTCATCCCTCGAACAGTGAGCCGCATCGCCGGTCGCGTGCCGGCGAAAATGAAACGGCACCGGCGAAGCGTTCGCCGGTGCCGTGGGGATGTTTCAGAGGTTCCAGTTCTCGGCGCGGAAATCCATCGCGAAGGCCGGGGCGGCCTTCCAGTTCAGCTCCGATTTCATGCCGGTGAAGACCGCGTTCTGGTGGAGGACGGTGTAGACCGGGTCCTCGCGCTCGCAGATTTCGAGCATCCGGGCGAAGGCCTGACGGCGCTCCTCGTGGTCGGTGCTGGTTTCCAGCACGACGGAAAGCTCGTTGACCTCGTCATTCGTCCATTCACGCGACTGCTGCACCTGGCCGTTCGGACCGAACTGCGCGACCATCGGGGTGACCGGATCGTTGATGTTGGCGGAAGCCGACCAGTCGCGGATGCCGCGCTCGCCCTCTTCCATGATCTGCCCCCAGTTCTCGACCATCTGGATCTCGACATTGAGGCCTGCCTGGCGCCACATCTCGGCGAGGATCTGACCGGTCGCGGTCTGGTTGGTGTAGTAGTTGTTCAAGAGGCGGTAGGGGATCGGCTCGCCATTGTAGCCGGCTTCCTGCAAGAGGTCGCGGGCAAGATCGAGGTCGAACTCGGGGACGGTCCAGTCCTCGATGAACATGTCGCTGCTCTTGAAGGACTCGAACTGGAGGCCGGCCGGGATCACCGTCTGGCCGCCCCACAGCGCATCGACGATGGCCTGACGGTCGATCGAATGCGTCATCGCGCGGCGCACCAGCGGGTTCTTCAGGACCGGGTGATGCATGTCGAACACGGAGACGCGGTGATTGAGGATCGTCGAGCCTTGAACCTCGAAGCCCGGCGTCGACTGCACGGCGTCGATCTGGTCCGGCGGCAGGTCGCAGGCGAAGTCGTACTGGCCGGAGATGAGGCCGTTGACGCGCGAGGCGACCTCGGGGACTTCGACGAAGCGGATTTCCTGAAGCGGCGGGCGGCCGCCCCAGTAATCGTCGAAGGCGACCAGCGTCAGCGAGACGTCGGGGCGGTATTCGCCGACCATGTAGGGGCCGGTCGTGATCGGCTTGCGCGCCCAGTCGGCATAGTCCGCGGCCTCGTCCCAGGCGCGGCGGCTGGCGATCTGGCTGCCATAGGCGTAAAGGCGCCCTTCCAGCGTGACGTCCGGCGTGGCGTTGTGGAAGCGCACCGTATAGTCGTCGACGACCTCGACGCCGGCCAGGGCCGGCCACAGGCGGCGGCCGACGCCCGGCACGGCGGCGGGAAGTTCACGCGCGGTCGCGGGCTGGTGCTGCTCGGCGAAGACGGTCTCGCCGCCGGCCGGCTGGGTGTCGCCGAAGACGCGCTCGGCCGAGAAGGAGAACGCCACGTCCTCGGCGGTCATCTCGTCGCCATTGTGGAATTTCACGCCCTGGCGCAGCTTCAGTTCCAGCGTCCTGTCGTCGATGCGGGTCCATTCGGTGGCAAGGCCGGGCACCGGGCCCTGATCGCCCATCCAGTCGCGCAGGATCAGGCCTTCCCAGAGGTTGGGGAAGAAGACGCGCTCGCCGACATTGGACTGCTCGTTCCAGATGTCGAGCGTGTTGTTGTTGGTGATCTTCTGCACCGCGACGGTGATCGAGCGGCGCTCGCCCTGCGCCGAGCCGATGCGCGGCAGGGCGAGCGTGCCGGCGGCGGCGCCCATGAAGCCGAGTGCTTTTCTTCTGTTGATGTTCAGCATGTCCATATCCTTTTGCCAAAGCGATGCCCATCGCGCGCGACATGGTCGCGAACGTTTCCGGCGGTTCGATTTCAGTTTTGATGTCCTATGGGTCCGGCGCCGGCCCGATCAAAGACCCTGGGCCATACCGGACTGTTCCGGCGCATCTTCTGCGCGGGCGGGCGAACAAGCGGAGTTGCTCGTCAGATGTGGCTAAATTCGATCCTGTGCTCTTCCAACTCGAGCGCCGTTCTACAGATCATATGCTACGCGTATGTGACATGTTGATCGCGGGCTCGGCGGCAGCGGCCCTTCCGCCATGCCGAAACTCCAGAATTTTTAGCCGGCTTTATACAGGCGTTAAGCGCCGGACGCCTGACGAATGCGGCTGAAGCTCATGGCGATATGCGCGCGTCGCACATAGCCGGCAGCCGTGAGGTCCCCGTGCTCGACAGCCTCGGTGATGTCGGCGACCTCGCGCTGGAAGGTGACGAACTCGTTGTGCAGCAGTTCATCGAATTTTTCGAGGCGCGACGCCGTCTTGAGCCAGATCCGGGCAGTCTGGTAGTAGAGCCGTTCACTGATCTCACGCAGCGGATCGTTGGTAGTGAGCGTCGTGAAAAGATGGAAGAATTCCATGTTGATCCGTGAGAATTCGCGCGGATCGCCGGCCGCGACCATCCGGTCGCAACGCGCCCTGATATCCCGGAAACGCGCGATCAGCGCGGGATCGACGACGACCGGCGACAGCTTGCCGACGAGTTCGGCAAGCTCGATGCGCAATTCATAGACCTGCGCCAGTTCCTCGACGTCGATGTCGGTGACGATGGTGCCGACGCCATGCACGGAGCGCAAAAGGCCCTCCGCCTCCAGCTTGACGAGAACGCGCCGCAACGGCGTCCGCGAGACGCCGAATTCGCCAGCCAGGTCTTCCTCGCGCAAGCGGCTGCCCGGCGCGTAGTCGAGCATACATATGCGTGTCCGCAACGTCTGGTAGATCCGCTCGAAGCGGCCCCTCACGCCCTCCTCGGCGGGTCGTCCAGCGGTGCGATCGGCCGTCATCGTGTTCCGTGTGTGAGGTTGAGCCGCAGCTTGTCCAGCATGTCGAGGCAGGCTTGCAACTGCTCGATGGCGATGAACTCGTCCGGCTTGTGCGCCTGCGCGATCGAACCGGGGCCGCAGATCACCGACGAGATACCGATCTCCTGAAACAGGCCGGCCTCCGTGCCGAAGGAGACGAGTTCGGCCTCCCGATTGCCCGTCAGTTGGAAGACGATGTCGCGGGCTTCGCACTGCGAGACCGGCAAAAGGCCGCGCACTTCGCCGATGACATGCGTGACGATGGAGGCGTCCTGCCAGACGCGGCGCATGGCGGGCAACAACTCACCGTCGACATAGGCGCCGAGTTCGCGCTTGACGTGATCGCTGTCGTCCGTGTGGACCGGCCGCATCTCCCATTCCACGGAACATTGCCCGGCAATGGTGTTGCGGGCGTTTCCGCCGGCGATGCGCCCGACCTGGACGGTCGTCCAGGGAGGCGAAAACCTGCTTTCCGCCGGAGCGCGGCCCTTGAGCTCGTCACCGATCGCCATGAGCCGCGAGATGTAGCGGACGGCGTACTCGACGGCATTGACGCCCTTGTCGGGCTGCGAGCCGTGACCCTCGAGCCCCGTGAACTCGGTCGTGTATTCGTAGCAGCCCTTGTGGCCTTCGATGACGCCCATCATGGTGGGCTCGCCGATGATGGCGGCGGCAGGCCGAAGGCCCGCCTTCCTGAGTTCGCCCACCAGAGCGCGTGCGCCGAGGCATCCGACTTCCTCGTCATAGGTGAAGGCGAAATGCAGCGGCCGCGCAAGTTCAACCTGGGCAAAGCGTGGCGCGACCGCCAGACAGGCGGCGATGAACCCCTTCATGTCGCAGGTTCCCCGGCCGTAGAGGCGTCCGTCGCGCTCGCTCATGACGAACGGATCGCCGGTCCAGTCCTGTCCCTCGACCGGCACCACGTCGGTGTGGCCGGACAGGACGATGCCGCCGTCGCGGTCGGGGCCTATCGTGGCGAAGAGGTTCGCCTTGGTGCCGCTCTCGTCGAGCGACACCGACAGTTGCGCGCCGGCGCTCGACAGAAGGTCGCCGGCGTAGGTGATCAGTTGCAGGTTGCTGTCTGCCGATACGGTGGGAAAGGCGACGAGGTCGGCAAGGATCTCCTTCGTCCGGGCAAGATCGTCCACCGCTTCAATCCTTGACGTAGAGTTCGCGAGGGCGATCGCACAGGCACTCCGCTGCCTGACCATCGCGGATCAGGATGCTCTCGGTGATCTCGAGACCCCAGTCCTCCATCCAGATGCCCGGCATGAAGTGGAACGTCATGCCGGCTTCGAGCACGGTTTCATCTTCCTTGCGGAACGAAATGGTGCGCTCGCCCCAATCCGGCGGATAGGAAATGCCGATGCCGTAGCCGCAGCGTGCATCGCGCTTGATGCCGGCCTTGAGCAGCGCGTCGTGGAGAGCGTTGGCGACGTCGCAGGCCCGGTTTCCCGGCCGCGCGGCGTCCAGCCCTGCGTTGAGGCCCTCGATCAGCGCCTTGCTGGCGTCGACGAGATGCTGCGGCGGTTTGCCGAGAAACACGGTCCGGCAGAACGGCACATGGTAGCGGCGATAGCATCCCGAGATTTCGAAGAAGGTCGCCTGGCCGGTCGCCAGCGGACGGCCGTCCCAGGTCAGATGCGGTGCGGCGGCATCCGTCCCGCTCGGCAGCATCGGCACGATCGCGGCATAGTCGCCCCAATGGCCATCGGCGCCGCGGATGGCGTCGCGGTAGATCTCGGCGACGAGATCGTTCTTCGCCATGCCGGGCTCGATGCGTTCGACGATGCCGTCGATGATCGTCTCGGAGATGCGCGCCGCGCGGCGCATGAAGACGATCTCCTCCTCGGACTTCACGGCTCGCTGCCAGTTCACCAGACCTGTCGCATCGACGAGATCGGCATTCGGCAGCTCGGCCTTGAGCGTCAGATACGCCTTGGCCGAGAAATAGTAGTTCTCCAGTTCCAGGCCGATGCGTTTGCCGGCATAGCCTTCGCGGACCAGGATCGCGGCAAGGTCCTGCATCGGATGACGCACCGTCGACTGGATGTAGGCCTCGCCATAGGGCTGGACACGCTCCGCGCCCATCCACACCGTCCGCAGCGCGCCGTTGCCGTCCTGCGCGCGCCCCCACCAGATCGGATCGCGGTCGGAAAAGACGATGACGCCCTGATGGACGTAGAACGACCATCCGTCATAGCCGGTGATCCAGGCCACGTTGGAGGGGTCCTCGACGAAGAGCACGTCGAGGCCCTTTCGTTCCATCGCGCTGCGCACCCTGGCGAGGCGCCGCGCATATTCCTCACGGGAGAAAGGCAATTCTACAGATAGCATATGATCTCCATGCGCCGGGCGCGAACCAATCCCAATGTGTACAACTAAGCCGGATTTGGTCTCCCGGATAGGCGCATGGCGCCACGAGGGCGTACAATTCCGTTGACACAGTCTAGTACAGCATGTTGTTGTGTACAACATAAGAAGATTTGTTGGTGGAACACAGGAGCAGCCTCATGAAAAACGCAATCCTCAAGCGTTTCGCCGTTCTCGGCGTGACGGTCTTTGCATTCGGCATGGCAGGCGCGGCGAACGCGCAATCCCTGATGGAACGCGCTGAAAGCGGCGAGCCGATCCGCATCGGTTTCGCAAACGAGGTTCCCTTCGCCTATCCCGGCGAAGACGGCAGCCCCATGGGGTTCGTCAACGTCATGACGATCGCCGTTCTGGAGCAGATGGGCTATGAGGACATCGAACCGGTGCAGACCGAATGGGGCGGCCTCATTCCGGGGCTCAACGCCAATCGGTTCGACATCGTGACCGGCGGCATGAACATCCTGGCCAGCCGCTGCGAGAACATCGCCTTTTCCGAGCCGATCGCGACGATCGGCGACGGATTCATCGTGGCGCCGGGCAATCCCAAGAACATCAGCGACTATGCCAGCCTCGTCGAGAACGAGGCGGTGATGGTCACCGGCTCCGGCTATTCCAACATCGAGGCCGCAACGGCCGCCGGCGTGGACGAGGCCGACATCATGCAGGTGCCCGGACCGACCGAGATTCTGGCCGCCGTGCGCGCGGGTCGCGCCGATGCGGGCGCCGGCACCTATTTCACGATGAAGCAGCTTGCCGACAGCTCCGACGGCGCCGTCGAGGCCTCGGACCCGAGCGCCATGCCGGAGGATTCGTTCAACTGGGCCGGCATCGGATTCCGCGAGTCCGATCAGGATTTCCTCGACGCGTTCAACGCCGCGCTGGCCGACTATGTCGGTTCGCAGGAGATGCTCGCAGCGGTCGCCGAATATGGCTACGGCGAGGGCTCGCTTCCGGGCGACCAGACGACCGAGTGGGTCTGCGCCAACCGCTGACATGACGAAGGGTGGGCCGGCCCTGCCGGTCCGCCCTCCCTCCGCGGCGCCGACGCAGACGGCGCCTGCCTCGCCTTCGGGGCCTTCGACAAGGTCTGAGCGGCATGTCCTACTTTGAATTTCTCAGCCAGTATGGCGACCGGATCGTCGGCGGCACGCTCGTCACCATGGCGTTGACGGTGCTTGCTTCGCTTCTGGCCGTGGCGATCGCGGTTGCCGCCGGGCTGATGCGCATGGCGCCGAACAGGGCGGTGCGCGGCATCGCGACGGTCTATATCGAGATATTCCGCGGGACGTCGCTGCTGGTCCAGCTCTACTGGATCTTCTTCGTGCTGCCGCTCTTCGGCATCACGCTGGAGAAGTTCACCGCCGGATTCGTGGCGGTCGGCATGAATCTCGGCGCCTATGGCGCGGAACTGGTGCGCGGCGCGATCCTCTCGGTGCCGAAGGGACAGTGGGAGGCGGGGCTGGCGCTCAACATGTCGCCGGCCAAGCGGATGCGCCGGGTGATCCTGCCGCAGGCCGTGCTCATCATGCTGCCGTCCTGGGGCAATCTTCTGATCGAACTGCTCAAGGGAACCGCGCTCGTCGCGCTCATCTCGGTCGTCGACCTCATGTTCCAGGTCAAGCAGATCAACGGCACCACCTTCCAGTCCGCGGAAGCCTTCGGCACGGCCCTGATCATTTACTATGTCCTGGCGCGCTTCATGATCACGCCGTTCATGCGCTGGCTGGAACGCGTCATGATGCGCAAGATGGGGAGAGCCTGAGGCCATGCTCGACTGGCGCTGGGACTTCACCTGGGAAATCCTGCCTCGCCTGCTGGCCGCCACCGGCAACACGCTCCTGGCGGCCGGGCTCGGCTACGCCATCGCCATTGTGCTGGGACTGGTGTTCGCGCTGGCGCAGCGCACGCCGCTCGGCCTTCTGACCGTCGCGGTCCGCGAGACGGTCGAATTCATCCGCTCGACGCCGCTGGTTCTGCAGATATTCTTCGTTTTCTATGTCGGCCCGCAATTCGGCATCCGGCTGTCGCCGTGGACGGCCGGCATGATCGCCATCGGCCTGCACTATGCCGCCTATCTTTCGGAGGTCTATCGCGGCGGGCTGGAAAGCGTGCCGAAAGGACAGTGGGAGGCCGCCAAGTCGCTCAACCTGTCGACAGGCCGGACCTATTTCCGCGTCATTCTCCCGCAGGCCCTGCCGCCGTCGCTGGCCGGCATGGGCAACTATCTGGTCGGCATCTTCAAGGACACGCCGATGCTGTCGGTGATCGGCGTGGCCGAACTCATGCACACGGCGAATGCGATCGGGTCGCAGACCTACCGCTTCCTCGAGCCCTTCACGCTCGTCGGCATCATCTTCCTTCTCATCTCGCTGCCCACGGCGGCGGCGATCCGGCTCTTCGAGGGCTGGGTGCGGCGCAAACTCGGATTGAGCTGATGGACCTTTCGGACGTATCAAGATTTCCGCTCGCGCTGGAGCCCGGCAAGGCCCCGATGGTGAGTTTCCGGAAAGTCACCAAATCTTATGGCAACCTGGTGGTGCTGGATGCGCTCGACCTCGACGTGGCGGAGGGCGAGATGGTCACGATCATCGGCCCGTCCGGTTCGGGCAAGACGACCGTGCTGCGAATGCTGATGACGCTCGAGACCATCAATGGCGGCGTCATCTATGTCGACGGCGAGCCGCTGACCCATATGGAGCGCGGCGGCAAGCTGGTGAGGGCCGACGAACGGCATCTGCGCAAGATCCGCTCGAAGATCGGCATGTGCTTCCAGCACTTCAACCTGTTCCCGCACATGACGGCGCTGGAGAACTGCATGGAAGGTCCGGTCCATGTGCTGGGCCTGTCGAAAAGGCAAGCGCGGGAGCGGTCGGAGGAACTTCTGGAGATGGTCGGCATGGCCGACAAGCGCGACCAGCATCCCTCCCGCCTTTCGGGCGGCCAGCAGCAGCGCGTCGCCATTGCCCGCGCGCTCGCCATGCGGCCGAAGGTCATGCTGTTCGACGAGGTGACGTCCGCGCTCGACCCGGAGGTCATCGGCGAAGTGACCAACGTCATTCGCGAACTCGTGGGAAAGCACAACCTCACCATGCTGATGGTGACGCACCAGATGGGGTTCGCCAAGGACATTTCCGATCGCATCTGTTTCTTCTACGGCGGCCGCATCGAGGAACAGGGAACGCCCGAAGAGCTTTTCGGCAATCCTCAAAAGGAGCGGACGAAGCAGTTTCTGAGCGCGGTCAAGGAGGCGACTTGACGATCGAACTCGCCGACATTCTGGCTGCGCGCCGGAGGATTGCCGGCGTGGCGGTGCGCACGCCGCTGGTGCCGTCGCCGCATATGAGCGCCGTCGCGAACCAGGAGTTCCTGATGAAGCTGGAGACGGCGCAGCCGATCGGTGCGTTCAAGCTGCGCGGCGCGCTCAACGCGGTCGCCGCCGTTCCGGCCGGCGCGCCCGGCGTCATCTGCTGCTCGACCGGCAATCACGGCAGGGGCGTCGCCTATGCGGCGAAGGTGAAGGGCCTGCGGGCGGTCGTGTGCATGTCCGCACTTGTCCCCCAGGCGAAGGTCGACGGCATCAGGGCGCTGGGCGCAGAGGTCTGCATCGTCGGGCGAAGCCAGGACGACGCGCATGAGGAAAGCCTGCGGCTCGCGCACGACGAGGGGCTGGTCGAAATCCCGCCCTTCGACGACCCGATGGTGATCGCGGGGCAGGGCACGATCGGGCTGGAGATGCTGGAGGACCGGCCCGACCTCGTGGCCATCCTCGTGCCGCTGTCCGGCGGCGGGCTCGCGGCGGGCGTCGCCCTCGCCGCCAAGGCGATCCGGCCGTCGATACGCGTGGTCGGCATCACGATGGACCGCGGCGCGGCGATGGCAGGATCGATTCGCGCCGGCAGGCCGGTCGAGGTCGAAGAAGTCGCAAGCCTTGCCGACTCGCTCGGCGGCGGTATCGGCGCCCGCAACCGGCTGACCCTGTCGATGTGCCGCGATCTTCTCGACGATTGCGTGCTCGTCGCCGAAGACGAGATCTACGACGCGATGCAGACGCTCTATTTCGAGGACCGCATGGTCGCCGAGGGTGCTAGCGTCGTCGGCATCGCCGCGATGAAGGCGGGCAGGCTGCCTGCATTCGATGGCCCGGTGGCGACCATCCTCACCGGGCGCAACGTGGACATGGCGGTCTTCACCGATATCGTCGCCGGACGCGGCGTGGCGCTCGGGGACGTTCAACTGAAAGGCCGCGCCTATGCCGCATGAAGTGACGATCCTGACCGAAGCGGATCTGCGGGGGCTGGTGAAGCTCGACGTCGCTGCAATCGACGTCGTGGAGCGCGCCTTCGCCGCACTCGCTTCGGGCGCCGTGGTGATGCCGCCGGTCCTGTCGATGGCCATAAAGGCGGCCAATGGCGAGGTGGACGTCAAGACGGCCTACATCCCCGGCTTCGAGGGCTTCGCCATCAAGGTCAGCCCCGGCTTCTTCGACAATCCCAAGCTCGGGCTGCCGAGTCTCAACGGGCTGATGATCCTTTTTTCGGCGTCGACGGGCCTGGTCCAGGCGCTGCTTCTCGACAACGGCTATCTGACGGATGTCCGCACGGCGGCGGCCGGTGCCGTCGCTGCCCGGTATCTTGCGCCGGCAACGGTCGAAACGGCGGGCGTGATCGGAACCGGCACGCAGGCGCGGCTGCAGATGGAGGCCGCGCATCTCGTGCGCCCGTTCCGCAAGCTTCTGGTCTGGGGACGCGACGCGGCGAAGGCTCAACTATGCGCGGCCGATCTCGGTGCGAAGCTCGGCATCCCGGCGGAAGCCGTGAGCGACCCCGCCCGCCTGGTGGCGGACAGCCAGCTCGTCGTCACCACGACGCCGGCCGAGCATCCCGTGCTTCGGTCCGAATGGTTGCATCCGGGCCTGCACATCACGGCGATGGGCTCCGACCAGGCCGGCAAGAACGAGATCGACTCCGCTGCGCTCGCCAGAGCCGATCTCTACGTTTGCGACAGGGTCGCCCAGTGCGAATTGCTGGGAGAGTTGCGCAGCGCGATCGCCGCGGGCGTGTGGCAGGGCGGCGCGCCGCCCGAACTCGGCCAGATCGTCTCCGGCACGCACGGAGGGCGCATGTCGGACGACCAGATCACGATCTGCGACCTGACCGGGACGGGCGCGCAGGACACCGCCATCGCGACCTTCGCGGCAGATGCGGCGCGAAGGGCGGGCGCGGGATCGTCCGTCCTGACCTGATGTCGCCATGGCCGCACGCACCCCGCCTCCCGTTCCGATCGCCGGCGGTTGTTCCGCAGGGATGGCCCCCATGCTGAGGCTGGACGACCGTGACCTCAAGATGCTCGCCATCCTGCGCGAGGAAGGCCGGATCTCGAAAGCCGACCTCGCAAAGCGCATCAACCTGTCGGCCGCGCCCTGCTGGGAGCGGCTGAAGCGGCTGGAGGATGCCGGCATCATCACCGGCTATCGCGCCGAGGTTTCGCTTCGCAGGATCGCCGCGCATATCGTCGTCTTCATGGCCGTCGAACTGGAGCAGCATCGCGCCGAAGACTTCGCCCTGTTCGAGCGTGCCATCGCGCCGCTTGACGAGATCGTGGCCTGCTGGGGCGTCGGCGGCGGCTTCGACTACATCGTGCAGGTCGTCACGCGCGACATCGATTCCTATCAGCGGCTCGTCGACCATCTTCTGGAGGCACGGACGGGGATGGCGCGCTATTTCACCTATGTCGTGACCAAACCGGTGAAGCAGTCGGGCCGACTGCCGCTCGGCCTGCTGATCGACGGCAAAGAATAATCGGACAATCCGCCGGACTTGCGAAGGATCGTCGGCGCCAGGACCGAAGAACCGAAGAAATGCGGGCGGCGTCCCGGTGATACTGGCGCGGCCCCCTAGATTCGAGGTGTCCCATGTCCGCTTCCGCCGCAATGCTTGAAAAGGCCTCGCTGTCGACGCTTTCCGATCCGCGCCTGTTTCGCGAATTCGCCTATGTCGGGGGCGCATGGATGGCCGGCTCGACCGGGCGCGCCATCGACGTGACGGACCCGGCCGACGGCTCCCGCGTCGGCAGCGTCCCTGCGCTGGCCGCCGCCGACGCACGGCAGGCGATCGAAGCCGCACAACGCGCATTTCTTCCCTGGTCCGCTCGACTGCCGGCCCAGCGAAGCGCAATCCTGCGCCGCTGGTACGAACTCATTCTTGCGGCGAAGGAGGATCTCTCGCGGCTGATGGTGCAGGAGCAGGGAAAGCCGCTCTCGGAAGCGCGCGGCGAGATCGACTATGCCGCCTCCTTCGTCGAGTTCTATGCCGAGGAAGCCAAGCGATTGAACGTGGAGAGCGTCACGTCGCATCTGCCGGACGCCGAGATGCGCCTGACGCGCCAGCCGGTCGGGGTCGCCGCACTCGTCACGCCCTGGAACTTTCCCTGCGCGATGCTGACCCGCAAGGCGGCCGCGGCGCTCGCCGCCGGTTGCACGGTCGTCGCCCATCCGTCATCGCAGACGCCGTTCTCCGCCCTCGCCCTTGCCGAACTTGCCGAGCGCGCCGGCTTTCCGCCCGGCGTCTTCAACGTGGTCACGGGAGATGCGCCCGAGATCGTCGGCGCCATGACCGCGTCGCCGCTCGTGCGGGCGCTGTCCTTCACCGGTTCGACCGGGATCGGCCGGCTTCTCTATGCCCAATCGGCGCCCACCATGAAGCGGCTGATCATGGAACTTGGCGGGCACGCACCGTTTCTCGCCTTCGCCGACTGCGATGTCGATCGCGCGGTGGATTGCGCCCTCGCGGCCAAATTCGCCACCTCCGGTCAGGACTGCCTCGCCGCCAACCGTCTACTTGTCGAACGGCCGATCTACGAACGCTTCGTCGCCGCCTTTGCCGACAAGGTGAAGGCGATGCGGGTCGGCCCCGGCATGAGCGATCCGCAAATCGGGCCGCTGATCGACGGGCGCGCCGTTGCCAAGCAGAAGGAGCATGTGGCCGATGCGCTGTCGCGCGGCGCCCGGCTGCTGGCGGGCGGTGGGAGGCATGGCGCCGGGCCGTTCTTCTTCGAGCCGACGGTGCTGGCCGACGTGCCGGACGATGCCCTGATCTTCCGGGAAGAGACGTTCGGTCCCGTCGCGGCTTTCGCGCCCTTCGACGAGGAGGCGGAGGCGCTGGACAAGGCCAACCGGACCGAAACCGGCCTCGTGGCGTATCTGCACACGCGTGACGATGCGCGCATCGCGCGCCTGTGCGACCGGCTCGAATTCGGCATGGTCGCCGTCAACCGCACCAAGATCACCGGTGCGCCCGTCCCCTTCGGCGGCGTCAAGCAGGCGGGTCTCGGTCGCGAAGGCTCGCGCCACGGGCTCGAAGCCTATACCGACCTCAAATATGTCTGCCGCCAGGCGGGATGAGAACGTGCGTGCGGGCCGAGAACGAACAAACGGAGACTACGTGTAAGCCATGCCCTTTAAACCGGAGCCAAGAGCTGATGGCTTAACGGGGGTGGAAAGGGACAGTCTGGTTTCTGGGAAAGGTTATTCCGATTGCGGCCGCAACATCGCCTTCCGATTTCGCACCAGTACGCTCATGGCGATCAGCCCGATAGCGGCGAAGGGTAAGCATGACACGAAGACCCATCTGGCTACCTGCGCGGCGTCTGCGGCCGTCTCTATAGACAGCAGGCCCGAAGTATTCGCCACGATCCCGGCATAGGCGGCGCCGAGGGCGTAGCCGAGCCTCTGTATCGTGGGGATCGCTCCGGAAACTCGCTGAACCTCGTCTGCGTCAGCAACCGCAATCGTTCGCCTGAGAATGAATGACCACGCCATCCCGAAGCCGCCGCCCTCCATGGCGGCGAAAACGGCGATCAGCCAGACGGGGCCGGTGGGGACCGCATGGAGAAAGCCGAGGATGCTGACTGTCACGACCGTCATGCCGAGGGCGATAAACAGCCGATCGAACCGCTCGGGCAATCCGCTGACCAGAACAGCCATGACTGACCAGCCGATAGAGGAACAGGCAACGATGTATCCGGCGGTCAGCGCGGAGACACCATGGATCGCCGTAACCAGCAGCGGACCAAACGCCGTGATGGCGATGGTCGCCATCGACATGCACAGAATCATGAGCAGCGCGGCTCCGGCCGGACGCCACGGGTCGAACGGGCGACGCGGAAGAAGCCGACTGTGGCCGGCGCGCTCGTCCAGCCACAGAAATCCGATCAGGCAGACCATTCCACCAGCAACGGAAGGGACCGTTCGCAGGATCGAGACCTCGACCCCACCACAGGCGACCAGGACGACGGCGAGACACAACAAGGACAAACGCCTGCCAGGAAACTCGGTAGTTTCGGCAGCAGGTTGTCTCGTGCCTTTGTCGTTTTGCAAGACGATCCAGAGGGCGAGTGCGAATGCCTGGCAGGCAAAGAAGGCGAAGCCCCAGCGCCAGGTCGCATATTCCGCGAAGAAGCCGCCGACCAACGGCCCGGCGAACGCCGAGACGCCCCAGAGGGTCGAAACGGCCGCCATGGCGCGCGCAATATAGCGGCGTGGGAAGATCAGGCCGACCGCGACGAAACCCATTGCAACCAGACCTCCGCCGCCGAGTCCTTGCAAGGCGCGTCCCGTCAGAAACAACGGCATGGTCGGGCTGACGGCGCTGAGGATGCAGCCGAACCCGAACAGGATGGCAGCCATGGTCATCGGCGCGCGCAGGCCGAAGCGCATTGTCAGCAACGCGCTGGCCGCTCCCGCGACGATCGACCCGATCTCATAGAGCGAGATGGACCAGCCAACCAAAGCAGCCCCGCCAACCTCGGCCACGATGGAAGGGAGCATGGTGGCGACGATCATGCTGTCCGCGGCATGAAGCCAGACAGCCAGGCAAACCAGGGCGAGCGACGCTGCGTAAGGGCTTCCAAGAAACTCTCTCCATGACACGAACGTCTCCGCGTCCTTTCGTGCCTCGGTGCCCGTACCCGTCATGACTGTGCCCTCTTGACGGATATGCTGCTACGGCCTCAACTATGGTTGAGGTCAAGGGGGTTCCGAATGACGAAGAAGGAACTAACTGTTGGTGAGCTGGCGCGCCGCAGCGGCTTGCCCATTTCCACGCTTCATTTCTACGAACGTAAGGGCCTGATCGCATCCGAAAGGACTTCGGCGAATCACCGGGTCTATCGGCGTGAGATCCTGAGGCGGGTGTCTGTCATCAAGATCGCGCAGAGCGCCGGCATCCCGCTCGCGGAGATATCCGAAGCGCTCTCGCAATTGCCGCGCGACGCGTCGCCCGACCCACTCGATTGGGAGCGCATCGCCGACAACTGGCATGATGATCTGACGCGACGGATCGACCTACTCACGGCGCTTCGCGACAAGATGGCAATGTGCATTGGCTGTGGATGCCTGAGCGTGAAACGTTGTCCTCTGGTCAACGCAGACGACTATCTGGCCAAAGACGGCCCAGGTGCCCGGCTGATTTAAGAACGTGCGGAGGTCTGCCGCGAAGGACTGCTTTCAGTAGCCGTCGAGTCTACCATGAACGACCACAATGGCGTCGGAAGCGACCGCGGCTGACTGCGATTTTACAGCCAACTGGGGCGTGCGGTGATCGGCGGGAAATGGCGGAGAGAGAGGGATTCGAACCCTCGAGACGGTTTCCCGCCTACACACTTTCCAGGCGTGCGCCTTCGACCACTCGGCCACCTCTCCGGCGTGCCGCGGGGCGCAAAGGCGGCGACACGGCGCTGATCTAGTCGATTGCAGCCGGCTTGTGAAGTCCTCCGTGCCGGGAAAGAGGAGGGAGCGGACATTTCGTTTGCGCATCTGCCCGTCAAGGAGAAATACCGTTCGCGCCATTGCGCCGGGCATCGGCTTGAACTAGCTGCAACGATGGCCGCTTCGTCGGCTCCGTCATGCATGGTAAGGGTGGCGCATGGGTTTTCTGTTTCGTCTCGTCTCATCCTTCTTTCTGGCGCTCGCCGTGATCGTCTCCGTCATCGACGCCGCGCGTTCGATCGCGGCGGCTGCGATCGTCGCGACCCCGCTCGTCGATGCGGCCCGGTCGGCCGGGTTGGATCTGGACGCGATGCTGGCGGGCCTCGCTCCGGGCGGTGCATTTGCCGATCTCTGGATCTCGATCACAGTCGCGATACTGTCGGCGCCCGCCATCTTGGTTTTCGCCGGCCTCGCCCTCATATTCTACGCCATGGGCTATCGGCGCCGCCGCGATCCGCGAAACGCGCTGCACGCCTGAGCGGAACGCCGCTCGAAGAGGCCATGAGCGAAAGGCCGACCGAAGGAGTGATGGAATGTTCTTTTTGGGCGATGTCTTGAACAAGAAGTTGAAGCTGCCGACCGCGCGCGAGGCGCTGCCCGGCCGCGCCAATGCGATCCCGACTGCGGACAGCCATTATGTTTCCGGCATTCCGCAGAAATCCGGGGCGCCGGACGGTTTCGAGACGGCCTATTTCGGCATGGGCTGCTTCTGGGGCGCCGAGCGCCTGTTCTGGCAGACGCCGGGCGTCTGGCTGACCGCTGTCGGCTATGCCGGCGGCATCACGCCGAACCCGACCTATCAGGAGACCTGCACCGGGCTGACCGGCCATGCCGAGGTGGTTAAGGTCATTTACGATCCGAACGAGGTTTCCTTCGCGCAATTGCTGCGCATCTTCTGGGAAAGCCACGACCCGACGCAGGGAATGCGCCAGGGCAACGATGTCGGCACCACATATCGCTCGACGATCTACACCACGACCGACGCGCAGTTGCAGGCGGCCGAAGCGTCGAAGGCGGAGTATGAGCGGGCGTTGAAGGCCAGGGGCCTCGGCCGCGTGACGACCGAGATCATGGCCGCGCCCGTCTTCTATTATGCCGAGGAGGACCATCAGCAATATCTGGCCAAGAACCCTTACGGCTATTGCGGGCTCAAGGGCACCGGCGTGGCCTGCCAGGTCGACACGGGCGCTTCGGCGGCGGCGGGCTGAGCGGGCCGCTGCCGGCTTTCGGCCGGATGGCGGGCGACGGCGTTCATCCTGTTATCCAAAAGGTCAAAAATTCCGCGTGAATTTTGTCCGCCTGCGTGCAAGAGTGATGGCCGAGCGGGGGATACCCCGCCATCCGGCGCGCGGGCTCAGTCCCGTCGGGCCGGCAACAGGCAAAACAACCGACAGGGTGTGGATCACGATGAAGCGTATGGTTCTTGGCCTTCTGGCCGCAACAGCATTGACCGTTCCGGCCTTTGCCCAGGACGAAATCAGCCCCGGCCTTCTCTTCGATCTCGGCGGCAAGTTCGACAAGTCCTTCAATGAAGCCTCGTTCGGCGGCGCCGAACAGTTCAAGGAAGAGACCGGCACCGAATATGTCGAGTTCGAGATCTCGAACGAGGCCCAGCGCGAGCAGGCGCTGCGCCGCTTCGCCGAGGACGGCCGCAATCCGATCGTGATGGCCGGCTTCAACTGGGCGGCCGCTCTCGAAGTGGTCTCCGAGGAATATCCCGAGACCGATTTCGCGATCATCGACATGGTCGTCGACAAGCCGAATGTCCGCTCGATCGTCTTCAAGGAACAGGAAGGCTCCTATCTCGTCGGCATTCTGGCGGGCATGGCGTCCGAATCCGGCACGGTCGGCTTCGTCGGCGGAATGCAGGTTCCGCTGATCGGCAAGTTCGAGTGCGGCTATGTCGGCGGCGTCAAGGCGGCCGATCCGGAAGCCGAAATCATCCGCAACTATACCGGCGACACGCCGGCCGCCTGGAACGATCCGACCCGTGGCGGCGAGATCACCCGCAACCAGGTCGACCAGGGCGCCGACGTCGTCTATCACGCCGCCGGTGGCACGGGCGTGGGCGTGCTCCAGGCCGCGGCCGACGCGGACATCCTCGGCATCGGCGTCGATTCGAACCAGAACGGGATGCATCCCGGCTCGGTTCTGACCTCGATGATCAAGCGCGTCGACGTCGCCGTCTACAACGCGTTCATGGACGCCAGGAACGGCTCGTTCGACTACGGCATCCAGAATCTCGGTCTGGCCGAGGACGGCGTCGGCTACGCCGTCGACGAGAACAACGAGGAACTGCTGACCGAGGAAATGAAGGCGGCAGTCGAAAAGGCCAAGGCCGATATCATTTCCGGCGCGGTCGAAGTCCACGACTTCATGTCGGACAACGCCTGTCCGTACTGATCGGGCAAGCCGAGAAAAATCAGACCGCCGGGCACAGGCCCGGCGGTTTTCGTTTGGGGAATCGATTGGCCCATGCGAATGCGCCGGTTGGAAAGCGACAAAGGCGGGATCGCCCGATAAGCAAGCCTTCACGCCACGCGCCGGAGCCCGACACTTTGCAGCCTTCCTCCGACAGAACCCTGCGCGTCGCCGCCATCGTCCTCCTGCTTCTGACGGGCGTGCTGACCGGGGCGCAGCTTGCCAAGACGGCGCCGCTGATCGGCTGGTATGTCGAGACGATCGGCATGACGCTGGTGGAGGCCGGCTGGGTGACGGCGCTGATCGGCATCTTCGTCGCGCTTGCCGCGCTGCCGGCCGGTTTCGCCATCGCCCGGATGGGACCGCAGCGCGCCTTCGTCGTCGCGTCCGCCATTATCGTGCCGGGCGGGCTGATTCTCGCCGCCACGACTGCGCCGGGCCTTATCTTCGCGGCGCGCATGATCGAGGGGCTCGGCTATGTCGTGCTGTGCGTGGGGTTGCCTTCGCTGTTGACGGCGATCTCGCCGTCCGGCTGGCGCGGGCCGGTGCTGGCGGTCTGGAGCGGCTTCGTACCGCTCGGCTACGCCGCGTCCGATGTTTTGGCCGGGCTGATCGTCCCGGTCTTCGGCGCGCAGTCCTACCTGCTCGTCGTCATCCTCCTCTTCGCCGCGCTTGCGCTCGCCTCCAATGTCGTGCTGCGCTGGCTGACCGGGGTGCCGGCCGATGAGACCAACGCGCCTGAAGGCGCATCCGGTGTGTTCAGCGTCGGCATCCTACTGGTTGCGCTCGCCTTCGGCGTCTTCGTCCTTCAGTCGGTCGCGCTCTTCACCTTCATGCCGACCTTCGCGGACATGCCGGGCGCGCTTCTGTTCGCGCCGGCGCTGGTGGCCTTGGCGACGCCGCTGGGCAACGGCCTCGCCGGCGTGCTGGTCGCCGGCCGCACCGCGTCATTCATGATCGTCCTGGCGCTTGCTGCCTTCGTCGTGACGGCGCTTGCCGCCTATGTCGCATTCGTCATCGGCGGCGCGGCGGCGGCGAGCTTCGGAACGGTGACGATGGCGATCGCGAGCGGCGTGGTTGCGTCGGCGCTGTTCGCGGTGATCCCGTTTCTCGTGTCGCGCCCGCAGGCGGTCCCCGCCGCGATCGGCCTCGTCAGCCAGGCGGGTGGCCTTGCGACGCTGGCGAGCCCGCCGCTCGCCGCCTTCATCATCGAGCGCGCGGACTGGACCGGCTATGGCTGGTTCCTGGTGGTCTCCGGTCTTGCAGGCGCGGCGATCCTGGTTCCGCTCGCCCTTGGGCCGCTCATCGCGGCGGGGAGACGGCGAGCCCCTTGACGAGGATCGGCCCGAGCGGCCGTCCGGCCGAAGAGCGCGGCGCGTCTTCCAGCGTGATCTCGTAAAGCTGGTCCGGGCGCGGGGCGGGCAGGTCGGGTCCGGACAGAACCGATTCGCGTGCGGAGGCCATGGTGCCCAGCGAGACGGGGCCGACATCTGTGTCGAAGAGCGTCCACACTTCGAGCACCTTGCCGGCGGGAACCTCGAAATCCGTCAGCGGCAGGATGCGCACCCGGTCGTCGGCATAGGCCTCGACCAGTGCGCCGGGCACGTCCTCGTCGTTGAGAAGCACCACCACGACCTCCGGATCGCGCGCGGTGACGGATGCCTGGCCGATGACATAGCCGAGCGCGCAGGCGGCCAGCATCGTCGCGGCAAGGGCCGTGCCGCGCGCGCCGCGAAAAAAGCCCGACATCGGCCGTTTGAGCCCGAGTGCGCCGTGACGATCGGGCGGCGTCAGGGGAAGGCCGGCCGCTTCCATGTCGGACTGGACGAGTTCCAGCCGCGTCTGCTGCGTGACATCTGCGATCTGCGCCGCGACGCGCGACCAAAGGTCTTCGGAGACAGGCTCGGACGCCGCACTCCGGTCGAGCGCCTCAAAGCGTTGCGAGAACGACCAGACGGCGTCGCGGAATTCGGGGTCGATCGTCAGATCGCGCTCGGCACGGGCGCGTTCGCCGTCGTCCATCAGCCCGAGTACGTAGTCGCAGGCGCGCATGTCTCGTTCCTCGCGGCTCATGACAGGCACTCCTTGAGCGCGGCGACGCCGCGCCTGATCCAAGCCTTGACCGTGCCGACCGGCGCACCGAGATGGGCGGCGATCTCGCCGTGCGAAAATCCGACCACATAGGCCATCAATATGGAGCGTCGTCGCTGCGGTTCGAGCAGGCCGAGGCAGCGCTTCAGGTCTTCCGTCTCCGGCAGCCCTTCATAGGCCGCTTCCGCCTCGGCCGCGCGGTCGCCGAGCGCGGCAAGCTGGTCGGCGTCGTGAAAGTCGAGACGGCTTCCGTCGCGAATGATGTTGAGCGCGCGATGGCGAACGATGGTGGTCATCCAGGCGCGCGCGGCGCCGCGTTCATGGTCGAAGAGCGCTGCCTTGCGCCAGATCGTGACGAAGGCTTCCTGGACGACTTCCTCGGCAAGCTCGCGCCGGCGCACGATGCGCTTGGCGATGGCGATGAGGCGACCGGCTTCGAGGTCGAAGATCGCGGCCAGCGCCGATCTGTCACCCCCCGCCACGCGGCGCATCAAGCTGTCACAATCGTCCATTCGTGCGTCCAATTTTCGCGTCTCCGGTCTGCCATTCGCAGTCACTTTACACGCGCGGATCATCGATCCGATGCAGGATGCAAAAAAAATCTGCATTGCTGCATCCAGACGCGGCGCCGGAGGGTAAGGCCATCGGAGGATTTGCGCTGCCCACATGCTGCGCGCCACTCCCAAAACGTTTTTGAAACGCCAACAGGAGACCCGTCAATGTCCATTCATCTCACTCGCATCGCCCTCGCCGCCAGCGTCGCGACGCTCGGCTTCGTATCCGCCGCCGCAGCCGCGCCAGCCGTCGGCCTCGTCGGCGACAAGACGCTCGTCTGGTTCGACACCGATGCGCCCGAAGTTTCCAACACGGCCGAGGTCGAGGGCGTCGACAGCCTGATCGGCATCGACGTGCGCCCGGCCGACAACATGCTCTACGGCGTCGCCGGCGACGGCACGATCGTCACTATCGACCTGGAATCGGGCGCCGCGACGGCCGGCGAGATGCTGTCCGAAATGCTGCCCGACGGCGTTGACGGGATGGTCGACTTCAACCCGGTCGCCGACCGCATCCGCGTCATGGGCACCGATGGCACCAACCTGCGCATCCACCCCGACACCGGCGAGACGACTGTCGATGGGTCGCTGAACTTCGAGGCCGGCGACGAGAATGCCGACGCGACGCCGAATGTCGTGGCGACCGCCTACACCAATTCGGTCGGCACGCCGGAAGCGACCGCCATGTACGACGTCGATGCCGGCCTCGGCTCGCTCCTGCGCCAGACGGCGCCCAATGACGGCACGCTGGCGACCCTGGGCTCGCTCGGTATCGAGGGTGCGGAAACCTACGCGCTCGACATCCAGGCGACCGCCGAAGGCGAGAACACAGCGTGGCTCGTCGCCGGCAACGGCCTCTACACGGTGGACCTCGAAACCGGCGCGACCGAGATGGTCGCCGAGATCACCGGCGCCGACGGCGACATTCGCGACATCGCGATCCTGCCTGCCATGTAATCGCCGAATAAGTCGGCGGACCGAGCAGACGGAAAGGCCGGGTTCGCCCGGCCTTTTCGCATCTCGGCTCAATAATGCGGAGGCTTGGTGATCGGGACGTCGGGTCCGGCCTGTTCCTCCAGCGCGAGAAACCGATGGGTCAGCGCGTCCAGCTTCTTCTGCATCCGCTCGATCACCTGCCATTGGCGGGCGATCTCGGACGACAGATCCTCGATCGTGCGCTCCTGCTCGGCGGCAAGGGTCTCCAGCCTGACGATCCGCTCGTCATTCATGGCGCGATGCTTTCGAGAAGGGTTCGCAAGGCCGGATTGAGCGGGGCAGGGCGACGCGTTTTCGTATCGACATAGACGTGGATGAAGAAGCCCTCGGCCGCCGCTTCATCCTCATCATTGCGGAACAACCCGATTTCATACCGCACCGAGGAACTGCCGAGCTTCGCCACGCGAATGCCGGCATGGATGGTGTCGGGAAACGCCATCTCGGCGAAGTACCGGCAGCCCGTCTCGACGACGAGTCCGATCTGCTGGCCGTTGCGGATGTCGAGCACCCCGCTTTCGATCAGCCAGCCGTTCACGGCGGTGTCGAACAGCGAGTAATGAACCACATTGTTCATGTGGCCATAGGCGTCATTGTCCATCCACCGCGTGGTGATGGCGCGGAAGGTCTTGTAGCCGGCGCGAGTGGTGCGGGGCATCACCACGCCGCCCGATAGATCGCCAGCGCATCCGCTTCCGATACGCTGCGCGGATTGTTGACCAGCAGGCGCTGCTGCTTCATCGCGTCCGCCGCCATCTTCGGAAGCGCGTCCTCGCCGATCCCGACATCACGCAATCGCGTTTGCAACCCGACGCGCTTCGCCAGCGCCGCCAGTTCCTCGATGAAAGCCGCGCAGCGTCCCTGCACGCCTTCGTCGCCACCGAGCTGCGGAAAGCAATCACCTGCGATCTGCGCATAAAGATGCGCGGCGTCGGGCGCGTTGAAGCGCAGGACATGCGGCAGGACGAGTGCGTTCGACAGGCCGTGCGGGATGTGGAACGTGCCGCCGATCGGATAGGCGAGCGCATGGACGGCGGCGACCGGCGAATTGGCGAAGGCCTGTCCGGCCAGCATCGAGCCGAGCAGCATCGCCCCGCGCGCCTCGCGGTCCTGTCCGTTGGCGATCACCTTCTCGATATTGGCGCCGAGGAGACGCAGCGCCTCGCGCGCGAGCATCTTCGACAGCGGGTTGTTGTTGGCGTTTTTCGACGCATAGGCTTCGATGGCGTGGACCATCGCGTCGATGCCGGTCGCGGCCGTGATCGCCGACGGCAGTCCGAGCGTGAGATCGGCGTCCAGTATCGCGATGTCGGGCAGAATGAGCGCGCTCGAGACGCCGCGCTTTTCCTCCTCGCCGACGGTGATGATGGAGACCGGCGTGACCTCAGAGCCCGTTCCCGCAGTCGTCGGGATCAGGACGAGCGGCAGGCGCGGCCCCTTGGCCTGCGCCACGCCCCAGGCCGCGTCGAGATCCTCGCCCGATCCGATCAAAAGCGCGGCGAGCTTTGCGACGTCGAGCGAGGAGCCGCCGCCGAAGCCGACGACCCCGCTCGCGTCCCGCCCGGCTTCGACGGCTTTCATCAGGGTCGCCCGCGACGGGTCGGCCTCGACCTCGCCGAAAATCGTAACCTCGACTCCCGCCGCCTCCAGCGAGGAGATGGGAGCCGCGGCCAGTCCGATCCCGAGCAGGCCCGGATCGGTGACGAAGAGAACGCGGCGGCCGAGGCGCCTGCCCGCGATCTCGCCGAGCCGCGCGGCGCTGCCGGGCTCGAACACGAGAGAGGCGGTGGTGTTGAAGGTGAAGGGGGAAAGGGGCGTTGCTGTCATGGGCGCGAAAGTGCCAAGAGCTCCGCCGCTTGTCGAGTGACAATACGTCAACCGACCGCATTTGCAGGTCGGATGCGCTCATGCTAATTCCCAAGCTTGACCAAGGCGTCCAGACGGAAATCCCGCATGTCCGAAGCTGCGATCGAACTTGTCGGCATCAACAAGAGCTTCGGCCCTGTTCATGCCAACAAGAACATCGACCTCAACATCAAGGCCGGCACGATTCATGGCATCGTCGGCGAGAACGGAGCGGGGAAATCGACGCTGATGTCGATCCTCTACGGCTTCTACCAGGCTGATTCCGGCGAAATCCGCGTCGGCGGCAAGCCGGTGGCGATCACCAGCTCCAACCACGCCATCGCGCTGGGCATCGGCATGGTCCACCAGCATTTCATGCTGGTTCAGAATTTCACGGTGCTGGAGAACATCATCCTCGGCGCCGAGGGCGAGGCGCTGCTCAATTCCTCCATCTCCAAGGCGCGCTCCGAGCTGAAGCGTCTGGAGAAGGAATACGGCCTCGACGTCGATCCCGATGCCATCATCGAGGATCTGCCGGTCGGCCTCCAGCAGCGCGTAGAAATCCTCAAAGCGCTCTACCGCGGCGCCGATATCCTCATCCTCGACGAGCCGACCGGCGTTCTGACGCCGTCCGAAGCCGACCACCTCTTTCGAATTCTCTCCCAGTTGCGCGCCGAGGGGAAGACAGTCGTTCTCATCACGCACAAGCTGCGCGAGATCATGGCGATCACCGACAGCGTCTCGGTCATGCGCCAGGGCCAGATCGTGGCGACGCGCACGACCGCCGAGACGACGGTCGAGGAACTGGCCGAACTGATGGTCGGGCGCCGGGTTCTGCTCAGCGTCGACAAGGGCAACGCGCGGCCGGGTGACGTGAAGCTGTCGGTACGCAACCTGTCGATCGTGGATTCGCGCGGCGTCAGGGTCGTCGACGACGTTTCCTTCGACGTGCGCGGCGGCGAGATCGTCGGCATCGCGGGCGTCGCCGGCAATGGCCAGTCGCAGCTTCTCGAAGCGATCTCCGGCATCCGTCCCGCCGTCTCCGGCACCGTCATGCTCGACGGCAGGCCGATCGACGTCACCGGCGCGGCCGATCCGGGCGACCTGCGCGACCGCGGCCTCGCTCATGTGCCGGAGGACCGGCACTATGTCGGCCTCGTCCTGCCCTTCGAGGAATACGAGAATTCGATCCTCGGCTATCACGACCGTCCCGAATATCTGAACGGCCCGTTCCTGAACATCGAGGCGATCCGCGCGGATGCGAAGAAGAAGATCGAGAAATATGACGTCAGGCCGTCCAACGAACGGCTGAAGACGGCGAATTTTTCCGGCGGCAACCAGCAGAAGATCGTGCTGGCGCGCGAGATGGAAAAGGACCCAGGCGTCCTCATCGTCGGCCAGCCGACCCGCGGCGTCGATGTCGGCGCCATCGAGTTCATCCACAAGCGCCTGATCGACATGCGCGACCAGGGCCGGGCGGTGCTTCTCGTCTCGGTCGAACTCGACGAAATCCGTTCGCTGTCGGACCGCATTCTGGTGATGTTCGACGGCAAGATCGTCGGCGAGCGCTCGGGCGAAGCGAGCGAAGGCGAACTCGGCCTCCTGATGGCCGGCATCGACGGCAGGGAGGCCGCCGAATGAGCGTACCTTATGCGAAATTGCCCGCCTGGGCCGATTACGGGCTGATTCCGCTGATCAATGTCGTCGTGGCTTTCGCGGTGGCCGGGCTGGTCGTGCTTTTGGTCGGCGAAAGCCCGGTCGAGGCATTCACTTATCTGATCGACGGGGCGTTCGGGCGCGGGCAGAACATCGCCTATACGCTTTACTATGCGACGAGCTTCATCTTCACCGGCCTTGCCGTCGCGGTCGCTTTCCATGGCGGACTGTTCAACATCGGCGGCGAGGGCCAGGCCTATGTCGGCGGGCTGGGCGTCGCGCTCGTCTGCCTGTCTCTCGACGGCATCCTGCCCTGGTGGATCAACTTCCCGCTCGCGATCCTCGGCGCGGCGTGCCTCGGCGCGCTGTGGGCCTTCATTCCCGCCTATCTCCAGGCCAAGCGCGGCTCGCACATCGTCATCACGACGATCATGTTCAACTTCATCGCCGCCAGCCTGATGGTCTACCTGCTGACGACCGTGCTGAAACCGCCGACATCGATGTCGCCGCAGACGCGCACCTTCCTCGATGGCGGGCAGTTGCCGAAGCTGAATTTCGTCTTCGACTGGTTCGGGGCGGGCGTGCGGTCCTCGCCGCTCAACATCTCGTTCCTGCTTGCGCTTGTCGCCGCCTTCCTCGTCTGGCTTCTGATCTGGCGCACCAAGCTCGGCTACGAGATACGCACGCAAGGGTTCAGCCCCAAGGCGGCGCGCTATGCCGGCATCGGCGAGACGCGGATCGTGCTCGTCACCATGCTGATTTCGGGCGCGCTTGCCGGCATGATGGCGCTGAACCCGGTGATGGGCGACCAGAACCGGCTGCAGCTCGATTTCGTCACAGGCGCCGGCTTCGTCGGCATCGCCGTGGCGCTGATGGGTCGATCGCACCCGGCAGGCATCATCCCGGCGGCGATCCTCTTCGGCGTGCTCTATCAGGGCGGCGCGGAAATCGCCTTCATGATGCCCTCGATCAGCCGCGACATGATCATCATCATTCAGGGCCTGGTGATCCTCTTCGCCGGCGCGCTGGAGCACATGTTCCGCCCCTCCTTGCATGCGCTGTTCGCGTCGATCTCGCCGCGCTCGGGCGCGGGCGAAGCCGCCGGCCAGAAGGGAGCCTGAGATGGATCAAGCCTTCGTCGTCCTGATCCAGATCCTGGATTCCACCATCCGCCTGTCGATCCCGTTGATGTTCGCCTGTCTCGCCGGTCTCTATTCCGAGCGCGCGGGGGTGTTCGACATCGGCCTCGAAGGCAAGATGCTGGCCGCCGCCTTTGCCGGCGCGGCGGCCGCCGCCGTCTATGGATCGGCCTGGATCGGCCTCTGCTTCGCCATTCTCGTTTCCGTCGCGCTGGCGCTGGTCCACGGTTTCGCCTCGATCACCAATCGCGGCAACCAGATCGTCTCCGGTGTCGCGATCAACTTCATCGCCGCCGGCACCACCGTCATCCTCGGCCAGGCCTGGTTCGCTCAAGGCGGGCGCACCCCCTCGCTCGGCGGCGAGCAGCGCTTCGGCGGCATCCTCCTGCCCTTCACCGAAGCCGCGCGCGACATCCCCATCGTGGGCTACATCTATGCCGAACTGATTTCGGGCCATTCGATGCTGGTCTATCTGGCATTCTTCACCGTCGCCTTCACCTGGTGGGTGCTGTTCCGCACGCGCTTCGGCCTGCGCCTGCGCGCCGTGGGCGAAAACCCCGCCGCCGTCGACACGGCAGGCATCTCGGTGACGTGGCTGCGCTACCGGGCTGTCATCTGCACCGGCATCCTGTGCGGCTTTGCCGGCGCCTATCTGTCGATGGGGATCGGCGCGGGCTTCGTGAAGGACATGACGGCCGGGCGCGGGTACATCGCGCTCGCCGCGCTGATCTTCGCCAAGTGGAAGCCGGTGCCGGCGATGTTCGCCTGTCTGCTGTTCGGCTTCCTCGATGCGGTCTCGATCCGCCTCCAGGGCTCGCCGCTGCCGATCATAGGTCCGGTGCCGACCCAGTTCATGCAGGCACTGCCCTATGTGCTGACCGTCATCCTCCTCGCCGGCTTCATCGGCAAGGCGATTCCACCGCGCGCCGGCGGCGTGCCTTATGTGAAGGAGCGGTGATGTCGAGCGACCTCTTCGCCGCCGCGCGCGAGGCGATGACGCGCGCCTACGCGCCCTATTCGAAGTTTCCGGTGGGCGTGGCGCTCTTGACGACCGACGGCCGCGTCTTCACCGGCGCCAACATCGAGGTTGCATCCTATCCCGAAGGCTGGTGCGCGGAAACGACGGCGCTCGGCCATTACGTCATGGCGGGCGGCGGCAAGCTGGCCGAAATCATCGTCGTGGCCGAGAAGATGGACCGGATCACGCCCTGCGGCGGCTGCCGCCAGCGTCTTGCCGAGTTCGCCGATCCGGATACCAAGCTGCATATGTGCGACCAGAACGGCATCGTCGAGACGGTGACGATGGCCGAGATCCTGCCCTTCGGCTTCAAGGGAGACACGCTGAAATGACCGACGCCGTCGCCCGCCTGACCGAACGCCTCGAAGGCCGTGCACCGAAGATCGCGCTCGTGCTCGGCTCCGGTCTCGGCGGTCTCGTCGACGAGGTCGAGAACGCGGTGCGCATTCCCTATGGCGAATTGCCCGGCTTTCCGCAGAGCGGCGTCACCGGCCATGCCGGCCAGATCGTCGCCGGCGATTTGTCCGGTCGTCCGGTCCTGATGCTTGCCGGTCGCGCGCATTACTACGAGCATGGCGACGCGGCCGCGATGCGGCCCGCGCTGGAAACGCTGGCCGCCATCGGCATCGACCGGCTTCTCCTGACCAATGCCGCCGGTTCCCTGCGCGAGGACATGCCGCCCGGCTCGGTGATGATGATCACCGACCACATCAATTTCTCCGGCACCAACCCGCTCTTCGGCGAACAGACCGACCGCCGCTTCGTCGGCCTGACCGAAGCCTATGATGCCGGCCTGCGCGCCGCGATCGAGCGCGCGGCCAAGGCCACCGGCACAGAACTGCACAAGGGCGTCTATATGTGGTTCTCCGGCCCGTCCTTCGAGACGCCGGCCGAAATCCGCATGGCGCGCGTCTTCGGCGCCGACGCGGTCGGCATGTCGACCGTGCCGGAAGTCATCCTCGCCCGCTTTCTGGGGCTGCGTGTCGCCGCCTGTTCCGTGGTCACCAACCTCGCCGCCGGCATGACGGGCGGGGAATTGTCGCATCAGGAGACCAAGGACATGGCGCCCTTGGGCGGCAGGCGTCTGGCGGCGATCTTCAAGGCGATGTTTGCGGATGAGACTCTGGATGCGTAGCGTTGCGCTTCGTCACACTCCCCTCTGGGCTGCCGCCCATCTCCCCCTCAAGGGGGGAGAGCAGCCTGCATCGACGACGTGCTTGATCTCCCCCCTTGAGGGGGAGATGGGCGGCAGCCCAGAGGGGGGTGATCTGGCGCTCACCCTTCAGAACTAACCATGCTCCCGCAGGAAATCATCCGCAGGAAACGCGACGGCCTTGCGCTGACGTCTGTCGAAATCGGCTCGTTCGTCGACGGCCTCTCAAAAGGCACCTTCACCGAAGGCCAGGTCGCGGCCTTCGCCATGGCGGTCTTCCTCAACGGCATGGGTCGCGACGAAGCCGTCGCGCTGACGCTCGCCATGCGCGATTCCGGCCATGTGCTCGACTGGTCGGACCTGCCCGGCCCGGTCACCGACAAGCATTCGACCGGCGGTGTCGGCGACAATGTCTCCTTGATGCTCGCGCCAATCGTCGCGGCCTGCGGGGCCTATGTGCCGATGATTTCCGGCCGTGGCCTCGGCCATACCGGCGGCACGCTCGACAAGATGGATGCGATCCCCGGCTACCGCTCGCAGCCGGACGAGGCGCTCTTCCGCCGAACGGTCAAGGCGGCGGGCTGCGCGATCATCGGCCAGACGGCGGACCTCGCGCCCGCCGACAAGCGCTTTTATGCGATCCGCGACGTCACGGCGACGGTCGAATCCGTCCCGCTCATCACCGCCTCGATCCTGTCGAAGAAACTCGCTGCCGGGCTGAAATCGCTGGTGCTCGACGTCAAATGCGGCAATGGCGCCTTCATGACGTCGCCTGAAAAGGCGGCTGAACTCGCGACGAGCCTCGTCGAGGTCGCGAACGGCGCCGGTCTGCCGACGACCGCGCTCATCACCGACATGAACGCGCCGCTGGCATCTGCCGCCGGCAATGCCGTCGAGGTGCGAAATGCGGTGGACTTCCTCACCGGCGCGCATCGCGACCAGCGCCTCGAGGACGTGACGCTGGCGCTCGTCGCCGAAATGCTGATGTCGTCCGGCGTCGCCGCGACCCCGCAGGAGGCGACCGGGCGAGCGCATGAGGCGCTGGCGTCGGGTGCAGCGGCCGAACGCTTCGGCCGGATGGTGGCGGAATTGGGCGGTCCCGCCGACTTCGTCGAGAAGATGGACGCCCATTTGCCGAAAGCCGCCATTGAGCGCCCGGTTTTGGCGCAGGAAGCCGGCTTCGTCGCAGAAATCGCCACCCGCGACATCGGCCTTGCCGTGGTCGAACTTGGCGGCGGACGCCGGCGCGCGGACGACGATGTCGATCCCAAAGTCGGCATCACGCGGATCGTCATGCCGGGTGCGGAGGTCAAAAAGGGGGAGCCGCTGGGCCTCGTCCATGCCCGCAGCGAAGAGCAGGCCGAACAGGCCGCCGAAATCCTGCGGCGGTCGATCCGGCTGTCGCCCGAACGGCCTGACGTGCCGGACACGATCCTTCGGCGCATCGCGCCCTGATCACTGCTCCAGAAGCAGCCGGCCGTTCTCGACCTGGAAGCGGCGCAGGCCCTTGAGGAAGCTCATGCCGATGAGCGTGCCCGACAGCGCCTTGTCGTCGAGCACGACGGCCTGAACGTCGCGCACGACGATGCCCCCGATCTCGAGTCGCGCGAGCGTCGTAGGCGCTGCCTGGATCGTGCCGTTGGCGGTATTGACGCTTTGGTTGAAATCGGCCGGCGAGACGGTGACGCCGATCCGCCGCGCGGTGGAAAGATTGATCGCGACAACGCTGGCGCCGGTGTCGATCATGGCTTCGACCATACGTCCGTTCACGCGGAAATCGCCGATGAAATGCCCTCGCCCGTCGGGATCGAGCCGCACGCGCCGGCCGGTCGCGATCTCCGTCGGGCTCGCCAGCATGGCGAGTTCGGGAATGTCATGCGCGGCCTTCTTGCCGAGCGCGGCCTCGGCAACGCCCGGCAACAGGTCTGGATTGGCATTGTGGACGGCGGGAACGCCGATCGCGACCGCGACGACGGCCGCCCCGACGAACATGAGATTGCGCAGCATGGACCACTCCGGCACGAGACTTGCCGCAGTCTAGCCTATCGAAACCTCGGACAGGCTTAACGGCGCGCGCCACTTGGTCTGAGCGTTAAGCGGCGGTTAACGGGCTACTTCGTGCCGTACATGCGGTCGCCGGCATCGCCGAGGCCCGGCACGATATAGCCCTTGTCGTTGAGCTTTTCGTCGATCGAGGCGGTGACGACCGGCACGTCAGGATGCGCCTTGGTGAAGCGGTCGATGCCCTCTGGCGCCGCCAGCAGGCAAAGGAATCTGAGATTGGTCGCGCCGCGCTCCTTGAGCTTGTCGACGGCCATGATCGCGGAATTTGCGGTGGCCAGCATCGGGTCGACGACGATGACGAGGCGGTCGGCAAGGTCGCTCGGCGCCTTGAAGAAATATTCGACCGCCTGCAGCGTCTCGTGGTCGCGGTAGAGCCCGACATGGGCGACCCGGGCGGCGGGAACGAGGTCGAGCATTCCGTCGAGAAGACCGTTGCCGGCGCGCAGGACCGAGGCGAAGACGAGCTTCTTGCCTTCCAGCGTTGGCGCGGTCATCGGCTGCATCGGCGTCTCGATTTCGCGCGTCGTCAGTTCGAGTTCGCGCGTCACCTCGTAGCAGAGCAGAAGCGAGATCTCGCGCAGGAGACGCCGGAAGCTGGCGGTCGACGTCGCCTTGTCGCGCATGATGGTGAGCTTGTGCTGGACAAGCGGGTGGTCGACGACGGTAACGCCTTGCATGGTCTGTCTCTCCGAAAGCGTTCAAGCGGCTGATGCGAGGACGCATAACGCCTGGCGCGCGGGAGTCAAACCCTTCAATGTGGCGTGGCGCGCTTCGATGTCCGCTCGTAGAGTTCGCGCACGATGCGGCTCGCCGTCGTCTCGAAGGCGAAGGGCAGGATCGCATGGATCAGCGCCGCGCCGGCAGCCATGCCGAGCCGCGAGGCGAACCAGGCGGCGAAAGCCATATGGCCGAAATAGGTTTCGCCGACGGTCGATGGATGATCGGTGAAGATGCGTGCGATGCGCGTGGTCATGTCCGGTTCCCCATTTGCAGATTGCATGATCGCACTTCCGGCGGACGAATTTGTCCCAATTTGTCATTGTCTGCATCGATGTTTTGGGACATCATCCCAACATGAACTATGAAATCGATACAATCGACCGGCGTATCATCGCCGTCCTCCAGACCGACGCCTCCATGTCGATGGACGATCTGGCGAACGCCACGCATCTGTCGCGCAATGCCTGCTGGCGGCGCGTCAAGCTGATGGAGGCTGCGGGGATCATCACCGGCCGGGTCGCGCTCGTCGATGCCGAAAAGCTCGGCTACGGCCTGTCGGTCATCATCCTGATCCGAACCTCGCATCACGAGCCCGACTGGCTGAAGAAATTTCGCGAAGCGGTGATGTCGATCCCCGAAATTCAGGGCGTCTACCGCATGTCGGGCGATCTCGACTACGTGCTGCGCGCCCGCGTGCCCGACGTGAAGGGCTACGACCGGCTCTATCAGCGCCTGATCGCCAGGGTGCCGCTGTCGGACGTCTCGGCCTCCTTCGTCATGGAGGAGATCAAGGAGACGATGATGCTTGCGCCTCTCATGCGGTGATGGTCGAACCTGGCCGATTGACGCGCCGCGCGGGACGGGGAATAGAGGCCGTCATGACCAATGAAATCACTCCCGCCATCGGTTTCCTGCGCCTTCCTCATGGCGAAGGGCTCGACCTTCCCTCCTATGCGACCGAGGAGGCGGCAGGCATGGACGTTCGCGCGGCCGTCCCTGTCGACCGCGAGATGCTCGTCCTGCCCGGACGCCGCGTCCTGGTGCCGACCGGTTTCATAATGGAGATCCCGGCAGGCTACGAAGTTCAGGTGCGCCCACGCTCCGGCCTGGCGCTGAAGCACGGCATCACCTGCCTCAACACGCCCGGCACGATCGACAGCGACTATCGCGGCGAGGTGAAGGTGCTGCTGGTCAATCTGGGCGACGCGGAATTCACTGTGACGCGCGGGATGCGCGTCGCGCAGCTCGTCGTCGCGCCGGTCGTGCGGCCGCGGCTGGAGGAGCGCTCCCATCTGGGAGAGACCGCCAGGGCTGCCGGCGGCTTCGGATCGACGGGCGCCTGAAACGATTCTTGTCGTTTCGGGTCGGAACATTGTGAACAAAAGCTGACGCTCCACGTTTGAATGCAGCACCCGTTCGGGTCGCGCATTCAAGTGAAGGAGACGTGCCATGCCTGCAATCGGTCAATCCAGGATCATGATTCTCGCCACCGACGGTTTCGAGCAATCGGAGCTCGAGGTTCCGCTGGAGACGTTGAAGGAAGCCGGCGCGAAGGTCGAGATCGTCTCGCTCGAAGCAGGCGAGATCACCGGATGGGACAAGGACGACTGGGGCAGGGCCGTCGCGGTCGACAAGGTGCTGGCCGATGTTTCCGCTGACGATTATGACGCGCTCGTCCTGCCGGGCGGCCAGATCAATCCCGATCTCCTGCGCGTCGAGGAAAATGCCGTTTCCTTCGTCAAGTCCTTCGCGGCGACCCGAAAGCCGCTCGCGGCGATCTGCCATGCGCCATGGCTTCTGATCGAGGCCGGACTGGTCAAGGATCGCAAGGCAACCTCCTACAAGTCGATCAGGACCGACATGATCAATGCCGGCGCGAAATGGGAGGACAAGACCACCGTCCGCGACGGCAATCTCATCACGTCACGAAATCCCGGAGATCTGGACGCTTTCTGCACGGCCATCATCGAGGCGGTGGAAGGTGGTTCGGCACAGCGTTCGGCCGCCGAGTAGCGGATCAGTCTCGCGGCCGGACAAGCGGCGCTGGCGCCTTCACGGCTGCCGCGCCGCTTCTTTTTTGCAGGTTGTTTTCGTCGGACGCCGCGTGTGCCATAAGGTATCGTCCGTCGGAACAAAGCCCATGACACTCACAGGTTTCCTCGCCTATAGCGCGGCTCTCGCCATAGCGGCGGCGATTCCCGGCCCCGGAATCATCGCGCTCGTCGCGCGTGCGCTCGGCTCCGGCGTCCGCTCCACCGTGCCGATGGCGATGGGGCTGGCGGCCGGCGACATCGTTTATCTGGCGGCTGCGGTGCTGGGCCTCGCCTTCATCGCGCAGACCTTCGGCACGGCCTTCCTGATCGTCAAATATGCAGGCGTCGCCTATCTGCTCTATCTGGCCTTCAAGCTCTGGAATGTCGACCTCTCGGCCGGGCGTGTCGAGGCGAAGAAGGCGGAAGGCTTTCTCGCCTCGTTCCTGAGCGGACTTGTCGTGACGCTCGGCAATCCGAAGGTGATGGTCTTCTACCTGGCGTTGCTGCCGACAATTCTCGATCTGCATACGGTCTCGGGCGGCGACTTCCTGGTGCTCGCCGGATTGACCTTCGCGATCCTGATGGCGGTGCTGTTGCCCTATGTGGCGCTTGCCGCGCGGGCGCGGGGACTGCTGTCGACGCCGCGTGCCCTGAAGCGGCTGAACCGGACGGCGGCCGGCGTCATGGTCGGCGCGGCGGCGGCGATCGCCACCCGCACCTGAATTGCTGCAATCAGCGCATCACCGCGCTGCCGCCGCGCCGCGCGCAGGCGGGTCCGGGACCGCGCATGTAATGACGCTCGGGCCGATAGGTCGGCAGCAAGAACTCGCGCAACGCGCGCGGCAGATTGTGAAGGCGAGCCCAGATACGCATGACCCAAAATCCCTGACCAGTCGGTTGTCCCTTCCGAATGGCGTCAAACTAGCGAAATCAGATGAATTTCCGATGAATCGAAAATTAATCGATGCGGCGATTCTGACCTCAAGAATGGCGGAAATGCGCGGGTTTGGTGGCGTATTTGCGCCACAATTCCGGATCGGCCGGACTGTTGTGAAAATGCCACGGTTTCATCGGGCCTGAAACAATCGATCACGATCGGCCTCTGGCCGGAACATGACCTGGAACGTGACGTTGGGAGGCCATCAGGAACAGGCAATCCCGCCACCATTTCTGCAACGAGAAAGGACCGACGATGGGTCTCTTTTCAAAAGACATCAAGACGATGGACGACCTCTTCGTCCACACGCTTCGCGACATCTACTATGCCGAAAAGCAGATCGTGAAAAATCTGCCGAGCATGATCGACAAGGCGACGAGCGCCGAACTGCGAAAGGGCTTCGAGACGCATCTGCGCGAAAGCGAGGGTCACGTGGCGCGGCTCGAACGCGTATTCGAATTGCATGGAACCGAGGCCAAGGGCGTCAATTGCCCCGCCATCGACGGCATCCTTGAGGAAGCCGACGAGATCGCCGGCGAGGTCGAGGACAAGCAGGTTCTGGACGCCGCGCTGATCGCGGCTGCTCAGGCCGTCGAGCATTACGAGATGACCCGCTACGGCACGCTCATCGCATGGGCCGACAAGCTGGGCCGAAGCGACTGCGCCGCCCTCTTGAAGCAGACGCTCGATGAGGAAAAAGCCACCGACCGCAAATTGACGAACCTTGCCGAAGGCGGCGGCGTCAACCTCGCTGCGGCCGAATAGGCAAGCTTCGGGCAGCAACCCATTCGCCGCGACGGTATCCCGCGCAGGGAGCTTGGGCCGCCGCGGTGCTGCCGGAGTGAGGACGCAGACGTCCGACGCTCGCCTGACGGCAGATGACCCTTCTCCCTCGCCCCGGGCGGCAGCGGGATAGCGGGGAGCGGAATTTTGCGGCCCGGCTTCACGGCGAAGCCGGGCCGCTCTTGCCTTGACGCCGGCAGGTTTCATATGAAGCACCATGGCGATCGAGATCGAACGGAAATTCCTCGTCAGTTCGGACGCCTGGCGCAGCCGGGCTGTTTCGGTGACAGCCTTGCGGCAGGGCTACGTCGCGGTCGCCCCCGACAGGTCGGTGCGCGTGCGCATATCTGGCGCCCAAGCCTGGCTGACCCTCAAATTCGGCGTTGCCGGACCTGTTCGGCATGAATTCGAATATCCCGTCCCCCTCACCGATGCCGAAGCCATTCTCTCCCATGCCGCGGACGTGATCGACAAGGATCGCCATATCGTCCCGTGGCAGGAACTGACCTTCGAGGTCGATCTCTTCCATGGCCGGCTGGAAGGGCTCGTCATCGCTGAACTGGAGACCGAAGACTTCGTCCATGACGACCCCCTGCCTGACTGGATCGGACGCGAGGTGACGAACGACCCGCGCTACTACAACGCCGTTCTCGTGCGTGACGGCCTGCCGGAAGATCAAGGATGAGCGAGCGCCGGATCGCTCCGCACCGGCCGCTTGCGGCGGAGGCTGTGCGGCTCTTCTGCGATGATCTCGACGCCATCGCGGACGGCCTTTCCCTTGCCCGCGAAAACCGCGACGCAGGGCTCCACGAGGCCCGCAAATCGATCAAGAAGGCGCGTGCGCTTTTGAAGCTCCTGCGCTTCGCCGACGAGGAATTCCATGCCGTCGAGAATGCCCGCCTGCGCGACCTCGCGCGTTCGCTCGCCCATGTCCGTGACGCTGCGGCGCTGGTCGAGGCTGTCGAGCGCCTGCGCCTGACGCATCCTGATCGGGCCAAGGCATTGGGTGTGCTCAAGGCTCGGCTGGAAGAACGGCGCGACGAACACGTTGTCGAGGACGGCGCGCTGGAGACATTGGTCGAGCAAGGCTTGCAGCGCGTGGCGGACATCCGGCATGGGATGGATCGCTGGCGCCTGCCGGTCGAACCTGAAGCCGCCGCTTGCGTCCTCGCTGATGGCGTGCGCGACAATCTCGCCCGGTCGATGCGGGCGCTGGAGCGCGCCTGCGGGCGCGCTCAGGACGAGGATTTCCACGACCTGCGCAAGACGGTCAAAGCTCATTGGACGCAACTGGGGCTTTTGCGCGATCTTTGGCCGGAAAGCGTCAAGAAGGGAAGGACGCGTCTCGAGGCCCTGGGCGAAAGCCTCGGCGAGCACAACGACCTGGCCGCGCTGGCGTCTCTGCTGCGTTCACGCGAACTTGATCTGAAGCCGTCCCGCGTCAGGCTTCTTCGCGATATTGCCGCCAGAAGGAAATCCGCGCTGGCACATTCGACGCTCAAAGCCGGCCGAAGGCTGCTCGAACGGCCACCGAAACGACTGAAATCGAATTTTGTCCAGCGACTTCAAGCCGATGCCTGACCGCTCGCTGCGGCGCGGCAGGGCGTCCTGCCGCCCGTTTGTGAGAAATTCTCTTGCCTCGACTGTAGGTTTGTCACTACAAGGCGGCGGGGATTTCGGGGTCTTCAAGAAGGCGATAGCCCTTTGCCAGACTTCCATGCCGATTAACGGACCGTTCAATGACGTTACGTTAGTCTAGCGAACGGCGCGACTTAGCGTCCGCCCGCCGACCGCGCCAGGCGTGGAAGGTGGCATTTGGGGGTCAGGTGCGAATGCAGCTTTCGGAAATGCCCGAGCCGCTTGCGGCCGATATTGGCGCAAACGTCCTCGCACGTCTGCGCCAGATGCATTTGGAAGCGCTCCCCGGCAATTATGAAGTGATCTACGAGGCGTTGAGCGGCGCCAATCCCGCATTGATCGACGCGATCGCCGCGCTCGGCCCTACCCCCGGTCAGGATGCGTTCGACCGCATGGCCGAGCGGTGCCTGGGCCGCGGGCGCGGCGACCGGATGATCGAGACGGCGCACGCCTCGATGAGCGTCAAGCTCGACGAGATACTGCTTCTGCTCAGAAGCGAACGCTCGTCGCGCGAGAAATATGGCGAGATTCTCGACGTGACCTCGCAAGGGCTGCGTGCGCGCAGCACGGTGTCTCAGGAATTCCTGCAGAAGGTCGTCAGCGTCATGTCGAGCGCGACGGACACGGCGCTCGACAGCACCCGACGCGTCGCCTCCACCATGCAGGACAAGTCGAGCGAGCTGGAAGCGGTGAAGGCCGAGCTGGAGGAATACAAGAAGCTTTCGGAAACCGACGCACTGACCGGGCTGGCGAACCGACGCGCCTTCGACCGCGCGATGGAAGGCATTTATGCCGACCGTCGCGAGGCGATGTTCGGCGCGCTCGTTCTGGCCGACATCGACCGGTTCAAGCCCGTCAACGACAAGCACGGCCATCCGATCGGCGATCGCATTCTCCAGATCGTCGCGTCGGTGTTCAAGAATTCGATGTCGACCAATGTGATCGCGTCCCGCACCGGCGGCGAGGAATTCGGCGTCATCGTCACGGGTATGAGCGAAAAGGCGGTGATGGACCTCGCCGAGGAAATCCGCACGGCCGTCGAGCAGACCCCCTTCGTCAATGCCAGGACGGGGACCGATTACGGGCCGATCACGATTTCATTCGGCGTCTGCATGGCCTCGGAGGCCAAGGGTCCGGACGAACTCTACCGCAAGGCCGACCGCGCGCTCTATGCTTCCAAGAATGCCGGCCGTAACCGCGTCACCGCGCATTCCGACCTGAAGGACGGGAAGTTCACCAAGGGCTGGAAACTCTACAGCTCCGACTGATCAGGCCGGCGCGTTTTCCAGCGGTTCGATGGCAACCAGCGGCGCGGGAACGGCGGTTGCCTTTTCCGAAGACTTGCAGATGTCCGCGATCACGCAGGCCGGGCAGTCCGGCTTTCGCGCCTTGCACACATAGCGCCCATGCAGGATCAGCCAGTGATGGGCGTGGCGCATATATTCGTCCGGGATGATGCGGACGAGAATGTCCTCCACCTCGTCCGGCGTCTTGCCTGGCGCCAGTCCGATGCGGTTGCCGATCCGCAATATATGGGTGTCGACCGCCATGGTCGGCTGGCCGAAGGCCATGTTGAGAACCACGTTGGCTGTTTTGCGCCCGACGCCTGGCAGTTTGACCAGCGCGTCACGATCGCCCGGCACGTCGCCGCCATGGTCGCGGATCAGCGCCTCGCAAAGCGCGATGACGTTCTTCGCCTTGTTGCGCCACAGGCCGATCGTTCTGATATGGTCGCCGACCGTATCGACGCCGAGCGCCAGCATACTTTGCGGCGTGTCGGCGATCGCGAACAGCGCCCGCGTCGCCTTGTTGACGCCCGCATCGGTCGCCTGCGCGGAAAGCACGACCGCGACAAGCAGGGTGAATGCGTTGACGTGCTCCAGTTCGCCTTGCGGTTCGGGCCGCTGCACATGGAAGCGACGGAAGATCTCGGAAATCTCGGCCCGCGTATAGCGCGTGCGGCGTGATGGCGTCTTCGCCTTGCGTTTCGGCGCGTCGCGCAGAGTTGAACGCGAATTGGCGGCTGCGGCGTTTTTCATCTTGGGCTTTTCCATGCCGCTTCTATAGATTTGAGCGATGGTTGACACAAATGCCGAAGACATGCCGATTTTCAAGGCGCTCCTGACCCCGCATCGCTCGCTGGGGCGCACGGGGTTCTTCGTCCTGATGGGCGTGTTGGTCGCCATCTGGATCGGCATGGGCGGCTTGTTCCTCTCGATGGGCGCATGGCCGGTTTTCGGCTTTTTCGGCCTCGACGTCCTGTTGATCTATCTGGCGTTCAGGGCGAGTTACCGCGCCGGCCGCGCCCGCGAGGAAGTCGCCGTCTCGCGCACCCGTCTCGACATCCGCAAGATCGCCCCGTCCGGCCGCGAGGAAGCGCACGCCTTCAATCCGTTCTGGACGAAGTTCCGCATCGCGCGTCACGACGAGATCGGCATCACCGACATGGCGGTGGAAGGTGAGGGTCGCCGCGTGGCGATCGGTTCGTTCCTCAATCCCGACGACCGCGAAAGCTTCGCTGCCGCCTTCGGGCAGGCGCTGGCGACGGCGAAGATGCGGTAGTCAAGAATCGGGTGGCGGCGACATCCGCGCCGGGCGATATTCGCGCATCAGGAGATGATCGCCATGAACGCCCACAGCGCCGTGCTTCAAAAGGACATCACGCCGGAAGGCTCCGACTACGAGACCGTCCGGCGTGTGATCGAGAAGATCAGCCTCGATTTCCGCGACCAGCCCTCGCTCGACGAACTGGCGGCAGAGGTCGGCGAAACGCCGATCGGGCTACAGAAGCTCTTCACCCGCTGGGCCGGGCTGTCGCCCAAGGCCTTCTTGCAGGCGGTGACGCTGAATCACGCCCGCCGTCTGCTCGACGAGGGCTTGCCTTTGCTGGAGGCCTCGATGGAGGTCGGCATGTCCGGTCCCGGCCGCCTGCACGATCTCTTCGTCACCCACGAGGCGATGTCGCCCGGCGACTACAAGACGCGCGGCGCGGGGCTGACGATCCGCTATGGCTGGCATCTTTCGCCCTTCGGCGTGGCGCTGGTGATGGTCACCGACCGCGGCCTTGCCGGACTTTCCTTCAACGATGCGGGCGGCGAGCGCGAAGCCTTCGCCGACATGTCGGGCCGCTGGCCGAACGCGGCCTATGTCGAAGACATGAGCGCGACGGCGCCCTATGCCGCCCGCATCTTCGATCCCGCGCGCTGGCGCGCCAAGGAACCGCTGCGCATCGTCTTGATCGGCACCGATTTCCAGGTCCGCGTCTGGCAGGCGCTCTTGAAAATCCCGATGCACAAGGCGAAGACCTATTCGGCCATTGCCGGCGAGATCGGCGCGCCGAAGGCGAGCCGTGCGGTGGGCGCCGCGATCGGCGCCAATCCGGTCTCCTTCGTGGTGCCGTGCCATCGTGCGCTCGGCAAGTCCGGCGCTCTCACCGGCTATCACTGGGGCCTGACGCGCAAGCGCGCGATCCTCGGCTGGGAGGCCGGACAGATAGGCGCATGACGATTTCGCTGCCCCTTGCAGCGAAAATCGACTAGAGGCGTTTCGCCAAGGGACATTGCGGAGGCCTCAATCCATGATCACGGTGATCGGCTCGATCAATCTCGACCTCGTTGCCAATGTCGGCCAGTTGCCGCGTCCGGGCGAGACCGTACCCGGCGACGGGTTCAAGACGTCGCCCGGCGGAAAGGGCGCCAACCAGGCGCTGGCGGTCAAGCGCGCTGGCGGTGATGTCCGCATGGTCGGCGCAGTCGGGCAGGACGCATTTGCCGACGAGGCGCTGGCCTGTCTGCGCGACGGGTTGGTCGATCTGTCCGGCGTGCGCGAATCCCATTCCACCACAGGTACGGCGACCATTCTCGTCGCCAAGGACGGGGAAAACATGATTGCCGTGGTTCCAGGTGCGAACGGCTCGCTCGTACCCGGAGACGTCAAGAACGTGCATCTGGAAAAGGGCGACTGGCTGCTTCTCCAGCACGAAATCCCGATGCGCACGGTCAGGGCGGCGCTCGAAGAGGCCCGGCGCGTCGGCGCGACCTCGATCCTCAACACCGCGCCTTTCCGGCCCGAGGCGGCTGAGTTCCTGAATCTTGCCGATTACGTCGTCGCCAACGAAACCGAGTTCGACGCCTATGCCGAGTTGAAAGGCATCGCCAATGGCGACCGCCGCGCCGCGATGCGCGAGTTTGCGGACCAGACAGGCACGACCATCGTCGTCACTCTCGGCGCGGCGGGCGTCATGGCCGCCGTGCAGGGCGGAATGCTGGAGGCGCAGGGGCTGAAGATCGAGCCGGTCGATACGGTCGGCGCCGGCGACACTTTTTGCGGCTATCTCGCGGCCTCTCTCGCCGAAGGCATGAAGCTGGAAGAGGCGCTGCGCCGCGCCGCCGTCGCCGGCTCGCTCGCCTGCCTGAAGCCTGGCGCCCAACCGTCGATCCCGCAGGCGAAGGACGTGGCCGAGGCGATGGGCTAGCGTTCGCTGCCGCGCTTTGCTAGAAGCCCGGCAACGAACAGGACTCCTTACATGGCCGAGAAAATCGAAGAGGCGGTGGCGCGTCGACGCACCTTTGCGATCATCGCCCACCCCGATGCGGGCAAGACGACGCTGACGGAAAAGCTTCTGCTGTTCGGCGGCGCGATCCAGCTTGCCGGCGAGGTGAAGGCCAAGAAGGACAAGATCCAGACGCGCTCGGACTGGATGAAGATCGAGCGCGAACGCGGCATTTCCGTCGTCACCTCGGTGATGACGTTCGAGTATGGCGACAACGTCTTCAACCTGCTCGACACGCCGGGCCACGAGGACTTCGCCGACGACACCTATCGCACGCTGTCCGCCGTCGATTCCGCCGTCATGGTCATCGACGCCGCCAAGGGCATCGAGCCGCGCACGCTGAAACTGTTCGAGGTCTGCCGCCTGCGCGACATTCCCATCGTCACCTTCGTCAACAAGATGGACCGCGAGGCGCGCAACACCTTCGAGATTCTCGACGAGATCGAGCAGAAGCTTGCCCTCGACACCGCGCCGATCACCTGGCCGATCGGTCAGGGACGGTCCTTTTCGGGCACGTACCATCTGGCGCAGAACGCGGTCAGGCGCGGCGACGACGAATTGGAGCGGACCAGGGTCAACGGCCCGGATTCCAACCGGGTCGCGGGCCTGCTGCCGGAGAACGAGCGCGAGACCTTCATCGAGGAACTGGAACTGGCGCGGGAAGCCTGCCGCCCGTTCGATGTCGACGCATTTAGGGAAGGCCACATGACGCCGGTCTTCTTCGGCTCGGCGTTGCGCAATTTCGGCGTCCGGGACCTCATCGAGGCCTTGGGTGAATTCGCGCCGCCACCGCGTGCGCAGGACGCCGACAGCCGCATGGTCGAGGCAACGGAGGAGAAGATGACGTCCTTCGTCTTCAAGATCCAGGCCAATATGGACCCCAACCACCGCGACCGCATCGCCTTCGTGCGCGTGTGTTCGGGCACGCTTCAGCGCGGCATGAAGGCCAAGCTGGTGCGCACCGGCAAGCCGATGAGCCTCTCGGCGCCGCAATTCTTCTTCGCCAAGAGCCGCATCACCGCCGACGAGGCCTATGCCGGCGACGTGGTCGGAATTCCGAACCACGGCACGCTGCGCATCGGCGACACGCTGACCGAGGGCGAGGAAATCCTCTTTCGCGGCGTGCCGAACTTCGCGCCGGAAATCCTGCGCCGCGTGCGCCTTGGCGATCCGATGAAGGCGAAGAAGCTCAAGGAAGCCTTGCAGCAGATGGCCGAGGAAGGTGTCGTCCAGCTCTTCCTGCCGGAAGACGGCTCGCCCGCCATCGTCGGCGTCGTCGGCGCGCTTCAGTTGGACGTGCTCAAGGAGCGGCTTTCGGCGGAATACGCCCTGCCGGTCGATTTCGAGATCGCGCGTTTTTCCGTCTGCCGCTGGATCACGGCCGAAAGGACGGAACTTCAGCGTTTCATGGACGCGCACAAGGGCGACATCGCCCGCGACCTCGACGGCGATCCCGTCTTCCTCGCCCAGCACGGTTTCGGCCTCAATTACGAGGCCGAGCGCTGGAAACAGATCACATTCGCGTCAATCAAGGATTATCAGGTGCGAGACGAGGCCGCCTGAACCCCGATGCTGACCATACGTTAACAATTGATTGTCAGACTCCACCCTGTCGCAAGCGGGGGCATGGACAATGAAAATTCTCGATGAAGCCATGCGCAGCATGGCGGATCACGACGAGGCCGGCAGCGAAATCATCCAGAAGGCACTTGAGGCCGTGCGCACGCATCTGGGTATGGAAGTTGCCTATCTCTCGCAGTTCGTCGGCAACGATTCCGTCTTCCGCGTCGTTGATGCGCCCGGGCTGGAGCATCTGGTCAAGCCGGGGGACGTCCGTTCGCTGGACGACGTCTATTGCAAACACATTCTTGAAGGGCGGCTGCCCGAACTGATCCCCGATACGGCCGCCGAACCGCTTTGCCAGACGATGCCGATCACGCAGGCGGTGCCGATCGGCGCCCATGTCTCGATTCCCATTCTCCTGCCCGATGGAGAGCCTTATGGCATGTTCTGCTGCCTCAGCCCGCACGCCAATCCGTCATTGACCGCGCGCGATCTCAACGTCATGCGTCTGTTCGCCGACATGGCGGCACGACAGATCGGCCGCGACATCATGGAATCGCGCGGCGTGGAAGAAAAGCGCGCAAGCATCGAGGCCGTGATCGCGCAAAGCGACTTCACCCTTGCGTTTCAGCCCATCGTCGATTTCCGCAGCAACGTCGTGAAGGGCTTTGAAAGCCTGTGCCGCTTCAGGTCGGAACCTTACCGCGCGCCGAACTTCTGGTTCGCCGATGCGGCCGAAGCAGGTCTCGGCGCGGAACTGGAGCTTGCCGTGATCGCCCTGGCGATCGACAAGGCCGCACGGTTTCCATCCGGGCTCTATCTTTCGATCAACGCATCGCCCCTCACATTTTGCGATCCGCGCCTGTTCGATCTCGTCGGTGGACGCGATCTGTCGTCGATCGTCTTCGAGATCACCGAGCACGCTCCGGTCGACGATTACGACGGTCTCAAGGTCAGGCTCGTACGGCTGCGCGAAAAAGGCGCGCGGATCGCGGTCGACGATGCCGGAGCGGGCTTTTCCAGCCTACGCCACATCGTTCAGTTGCGCCCCGACATCATCAAGCTCGACATGGCGCTGACACGGTCGGTCGACAGCGACATGGCGCGGCGCGCGCTTGCCTCGGCGCTGATCTATTTCGCACGCGAGATCGGCGCCTCCATCGTTGCCGAAGGCATCGAAACGGAGGCGGAACTTCGCACGCTGGGGCTTTTGGGAATTTCGACGGGCCAGGGCTATTTCCTTGGCCGGCCCGGCGACATGACCGCAGCCTTCGCCACGCTCGCCGATATGAAGGCAAGACGCAGCGCATGAAAAGATATTCCCTCTAATGGGCGGACCGGACACGCTGGAGCGCGTTGCGCTCCCGATATGCAACCTGATTTTCCTCGCCTGGCCGCCCGGTTGCGCTAGGATGTCGCAAACGCCATATGGCCTTTGAACGACAATCCGCGAAGGGAGAGACGACGATGAGCTTGCGCATCAACCAGACCGCGCCCGACTTCACAGCCGACACAACCAAGGGCCAGATCAGCTTCCACGAATGGATCGGCGATGGCTGGGCCGTCCTCTTCTCTCACCCGAAGAACTTCACGCCCGTCTGCACCACCGAGCTCGGCACCATGGCCGGCATCGCACCCGAATTCGAAAAGCGCGGCGTCAAGATCATCGGCATTTCCGTCGATCCCGTCGCCGACCATGGCAAGTGGAAAGAAGACATCAAGCTGGCGACCGGCCACTCGGTCGACTACCCGCTGATCGGCGACAAGGATCTGAAGGTCGCCAAGCTCTACGACATGCTGCCGGACGACGCCGGCGCGTCGTCAGAGGGGCGCACGCCGGCAGACAATGCCACCGTCCGCTCGGTCTACGTCATCGGCCCGGACAAGAAGATCAAGCTGATCCTCACCTACCCGATGACGACGGGGCGCAATTTCGACGAGATCCTGCGCGCGATCGATTCCATGCAGTTGACGGCCAAGCATCAGGTCGCGACGCCCGCCAACTGGAAGCAGGGCGAGGATGTCATCATCACCGCCGCCGTCTCCAACGAGGACGCCAAGGCGCGCTTCGGCGACTACGAGACGGTGTTGCCTTACTTGCGCAAGACGAAGCAGCCCGGCGCCTGAGCGCCGTCGCAGGATCAGCGAAAAGGCCGGCAGCGATGCCGGCCTTTTTCGTTCGGCCGCGCAGTGTGCTCCGCGAGATCGGATATCATAAACCGAACGGTTGACAATTTTCTCTTGGCGGAATAATAAACCTTATGGTTCAATTTCAACCTGCCGATCTCGACGCCGTCTTTCACGCCCTGTCCGATGCGACGCGGCGCGCGATGATCGAGCGTCTTGTCTCCGGCCCGCAAAGCGTGGGGGATCTCGCCGCGCCTTTCGACATGTCGCTTGCCGGCGCTTCGAAACATATTCGCGTGCTGGAAAGCGCCGGCCTCGTCCGGCGCGAGGTCAGGGGCAGAACCCATCGCTGCAGCCTCGAGGCGGCCCGCCTGCGCGATGCGCAGGACTGGCTCGCCCGCTACGAGAAATTCTGGAACGCCAGGCTCGATGCGCTGGAAGCGCTTCTGGCCGCCGATGACGAGGAAGGACCGACCAATGACTGAGACGACAAGCCTGACGGTCACGCGCAGGTTCGATACTGTGCCGGAGCGCGTCTTCGATGCCTGGCTCGATCCGAAAATGGCGCGGCAATGGCTGTTCACCGTTCCCGGCGGCGAAATCGTGACCGCCGAGAACGAGCCTCGCATCGGCGGAAGCTTCGTCTTCGTCGACAGGCGCACCGATGGCGACATTCGCCATGTCGGCGAGTATCTGGAGATCGACCGGCCGCATCGCCTGGTCTTTACCTTTGCCGTTCCCCAGTTCTCGCCGGCCTTTGACCGCGTGACCGTCGAGATCGCGCGCCTCGACAAGGGCTGCGAACTCACCTTGACGCATGAGATGGCCGCCGCGCTCTTCGCTGAATGGGGCGAGGCGAGCCGGCAGGGCTGGACGACGATGTTGGGCGCACTGGAAGCGCAGCTTCGCCGCCGTCCGGACGAGGGCAATGGCATGATCGTCGCGCCGCAGACCGTGCGCATCGAGCGCATCCTGCCCGGCCCCGTCGAGCGCGTCTGGGACTATCTGGCGGATTCGCAAAAGCGTCGGTTGTGGCTCGCCGAGGGCGTGATGGAGCCGCGCAAGGGCGGCCGCGTCGAGCACGTCTTCCGCAATGGCGAACTGTCGCACGAGTTGACACCCGCACGCTTCGGAAGCACGGATGGGCCGACGGCCCGTATCGGCACGGTGACGGAGTTCGAGCCGCATTCGCGACTTTCATATCTGTGGCCGGGCGACGGCGATCAGAGGAGCGAGGTGACGTTCGAACTCTTCCCGCAGGGCGACGAGGTGAAGCTCATCCTCACTCACCGCCGGCTGGCGGGACCCGGCGAGATGGTGCTCGTCGCGTCGGGCTGGGATGCACATCTCGGCATCCTCATCGACGTGCTGTCGAACGAAAGGCCACGCGGCTTCTGGTCGACCTTCGAGGGGCTGGAAACCGTCTATCGCCAGAAATTCGGCGTTGAGGAGAACAAGGCATGATCAGGATCAACATCTCCGCCATTCCGGTCAACGACCAGGCGAAAGCCGAGCGCTTCTATGTCGACATGTTCGGCTTTCGCAAGAAGCACGACGTCCCCCTCGACGGCGGTCGGTGGCTGACCGTGGAAAACCCCGACGGGTCCGGCGTGGAACTCCTCCTGGAGCCGGCCGGTTTCGATTTCGCGAAGGATTACCAGAAGGCGCTCTACGACAAAGGCATCCCCGTCACCTCCTTCGGCTCCGACGATATCGATGGCGACTGCGAGCGGCTGAGCGGAATTGGCGTCGTCATCCGCACCCCGCCCGCACCTGAACCGGGAACCGGCCTGCGTGTTGCGCTGGTCGAGGATGGATGCGGCAATCTCGTCATGCTGGTGGAGCAGCCGGTGGAGTAGGAAGCGATCTTCGCCTGAAGAAAGCCGAAGCGGCGTTCGCCTTCGCACCAAGTAGTCGGAAAAGAAGGCCGGGAGCGATCCCGGCCTTCTTTGTCGTCCCGAACCGCTATCAGGCAGCTGACTTGCGGCTGCGCCAGCTATCGACATAGCTTTCGCGCGCATCGCGCGAATAGGGCACGGCGGAAACGCGCACGCGGATTTCGATCTGCTTCGACGGCTCGACCGTGGTCTTGCCCGAGCCGCCATCCGGCTCGCCCCAGACGAGCGTCAGCACGTCGCCTTCCTTGATGTCGGCGTCGACCGTGCCGAGCGAGAGCATACGCCGCTCATTGTAGCTGTAGCCGGCGAACATCGACAGGCCGACCATCTTGCCGTCCTTCATGATCCGGTCGTAGCTCGACGAGGCGTAGTTCGACAGCGGCAGGTCCATGAACTTGGCGTTCTGCCCTTCCTGGAACATGGTCGCGAAGGCGGCGATCACGTCGTCCGGGTTCCATTCGAAGGTCACCTTCCGGCGATGCGGGCCATCGGCCATCTTCTCCAGCGCTTCGCGGCCGATGAAGTCGTGGTCGAACTTGACGTAGATGCCGTAGCCGAGGTCCCACGGCGTCAGGTAATAGTCCTCGATGTCGTCGGAAATGTAGGAGCCGCCGATGGCGCCGGTCGCCTCGTAGCTCTTGTCCGACAGCCACTCGCGATAGCCCTTCATGCTCTCGCCGGTGTAGATCGCTGGCAGCGGCGAGGGAATCCAGCCGGATTCGAGCGTATTGGTCGCATAGGCGCGGCTGCCGACAGCGACGAGGCCGTGGTCTTCGCCGGCCTCGATAATCGCGTCGCGGATGAGGTCGTAATCCTCATAGGGCCCGTAGAGTTCGAGGCCGGGAACGCCCGCCATGCCGTGGCGCAGCGCGCGCACCTTCTTTCCGGCCACGTTGATCCAGTCCATGTTGAAGAACTTGATTTCCGGCACCGGCCCGCCATTGAGCTTTTCGAGGATGGCGGGTGCGTTCGGTCCCTGAACCTGGAAGCGGTAATGGCGGCGGACGACCGGCTTGCCCTGCGGGCGCGAGGGCGAGCGCGGGTCCTCGGTCAGCTTGACGTCATAGTCTCCGGTTTCGGCGTGATACTGGACCCAACTCACCGTCGGCGCGCGGCCGACCAGGTTGAACTCGGTCTCGCTCTCGCGGAACATGATCACGTCGCCGATGACATAGCCTTCGGGCGTCACCGGCACGAAATGCTTGGCCTTGCCCGGCGTGAAATTCTTGAACGAGTTGACCGCGAGGTAGGACAGGAGCTTTTCGGCGTCCGGCCCCTCGACCTTCAGTTCGGCCATGTGGTGCGACTGGTCGAAGAGCACCGCGCTTTCGCGCCAAGCGCGCTGCTCGTCGCGCCAATTGGTGAATTCCGGCGCGACCACCGGATAGACATAGGCGCCGATCCTGGAGTTGCGCAGCATGTCGACCGTGTTGCCGGCGGACTTCAGCTTCTGTTCGAGATTGCTCATGGGTTTCCTCCCGATGGATTGGTGACGCGACGCGTCGGCAGCGGGCATCGAGGCCGGCAGCGCGCATCGTTGGATACAGAATGGCGCGGAAGCAACCGAAGTCAAGCCGATATGGCCTCGATCGATCAATTTCTGTATACAGAAATCAGGTCGCGATCAGCGACAGCCCCGGCACACGCCCGATCAGGTTGGGCGCCTCACCGATGACGAAATCGAGATTCCTGCGGGCAAGCCGCGCATGTTCGCGGCCGAGCGCCTCGGCGCGCGCGCCCTCGCGCATGGCGATCGCCTCAACGATGTCCCGGTGCTGGCGCTGGGCGTGGCTGAGCGAGCGGCGAAAGGCGAGCACGTCCGCCTGATTCTCGAGGAAGGCGCTTGGCGATGCGAAGGGCAGGTGCATCGCCCGCTCCACCTCGCGCCGCATCGTCTCGCTGCCGGCAAGGCCGGCGAGCATCGCGTGGAACTCGGTGTTGAGTTCGACATACTGGTCGAAGAGCATGTCCTCCGGCCGCTCGCGAAAGCAGGTGTCGAGTTCGTCGACGAGGTCGCGGATCGCCTTCAGCCGTTCCGGCGCGACGCCGCGCTCGGCCGCAAGCCGCGCTGCGGTTCCCTCCAGAACGCCGCGCAGTTCGATCGCGTCGATCACGTCGGCAAGCGTGAAGGCGCGAACGGTATAGCCGCCGGAGGGCAGGGGCTCCAGCAGCCCCTCCTGCTCCAGTCGCGCAAGGGCCGCGCGCAGCGGCGTGCGCGAGATTTCGAGCTGTTCGGACAGGCCGATCTCCGAGAGGCGCTGACCGGGTTGGACCGAGCCGCCGAGCACGAGCTGGCGCACCCCGAGGAGCGCCTTCAATGCCTGGCTGTCGCGCCGCTTTTCCATGCCGCTCAGTCGCGCAGCCGCGCGGCGACGAGATCGGCGAGCTTCGCGGCCACCTCGTCCTTGGTCATCTCGGGCCAGGCTTCGTTGCCGGTGCGCGAGACGATGGTGACGCGGTTGTTCGCCCCGCCCATGATCGCGCCCGCCGACGTCGCGCCAGCGGCCGAGACGTCGTTGGCGACGATGAAATCCGCGCCCTTGCGGTCGAGTTTGGCCGTCGCGTGGTCCAGAAGTTTTTCCGTCTCGGCGGCAAAGCCGATGACGAGCTTCGGCCGATCGGCATGGTGGCCGACCGCAGCCAGAATGTCGGGGTTCTCGGTCATGGAAAGGCGCGGCGCGCCCACGCCGGCCACCTTCTTGAGCTTCTCGCTGATCTCGGCCTCCGGCCGCCAGTCGGCGACGGCGGCGACGAAGATCGCCGCATCGGCGGGCAGCGCGGCCTCGACCGCATCCTTCATCTGCCGCGCCGTCTCGACATGGACCGTCGTCACACCTGCCGGGTCGGCGACGGAGACGGGACCGGAGACGAGGCGCACATCGGCGCCGAGCCTTGCCAGCGCCGCCGCGATCGCGTGGCCCTGTTTGCCCGACGAGCGGTTGGCGATGTAGCGCACCGGGTCGATCGGCTCATGCGTCGGGCCCGAGGTTACGATGATGCGCATGCTCGCGAGCGGCCTGTCCGAACCGTTCAGAAGCGTCTCGGCCGCAGCGACGATCTCCAGCGGTTCGGCCATGCGTCCTTCGCCGGCCTCGTTGCTCTCGGCCATCTCGCCGCGCGCGGGACCGACGAAACGGATGCCATCAGCCTCGAGCGTCGCCCGGTTGCGCCGCGTCGCGGCATGGCTCCACATCGCCGGGTTCATCGCCGGCGCGACCAGCACCGGCTTGTTCGTCGCCAGAAGCACGGTCGAGGCGAGATCGTCCGCCAACCCATGCGCCATCTTCGCCATCAGATCGGCTGTGGCGGGCGCGACGACGATCAGATCCGCCTCGCGCGACAGCCGGATATGGCCGACATCGTGTTCGGCCTGCCGGTCGAAGAGTTCGGTGAACACATGATCCGCCGACAGCGCGCCGACGGCGAGCGGCGTGACGAATTCCTGCGCGCCCTTCGTCATCACGCACCGCACCTTCGCCCCGCGTTCGCGCAGGCGCCGGATCAGGTCGAGCGACTTGTAGGCCGCGATCCCGCCGGAGATGATCAGGAGAATGCGCGTGTTCGAAAGGGTCATGCCGTGCTCGTCATCGCGCCGGCTTCAGCGCCGGCTCGATGTCGGTATGGACGAAATCGTCGCCCTTGAACAGAAGCGGCAGGTTCCGCGACTTCGCCAATGCATAGGCGAAGCAGTCTCCGAAATTGAGCTTGGCCCGATGACCCGAGCCACGACTGAACCGCAGCCGGCATTCGAGTGCGATATCCAGTTCTGCCCGTCCGAACGGGACGACCGTGGTGAGCGTGTCGGCAATCAGGTCGCGGAGAAAGTCCATGCCTCGGGTAGGAGCGACGCCGGCTAGCACGAAGGCGCATTCGAGATAGGTCGGAGCCGCCATCAGTTTGCCGGGCGTATTCGCCAGAATCGTGCTGAAGTCCTCAGCCTCTGGTTCTCTGCGGGCAAGCGCAATGATGACGGAGGAATCGATGACCATCAGATGAGGTCGTCATAGACGCCACAAAGGGTGTCGCTCAGTTCCTTGTTGGAATAGTGCTCAAAGCGGCGATCCTGCGGAGGATCACTTTCCAATTCCCTGGCACGCCGCATGATCTCATTCGCGTCGATCCGCGATGTGCGGCCCTCTGCTCCGCGTGCCTTTTCGAGCATCAGTTGGCGCAAGGAATCCTCGAGCGAACGGCCGTCTTCAGCAGCCATGACCCGAAGTGTCTGTTTCACGTCGTCCGGAACGTTTCGGATCGTCATCGTAGCCATGACAGCCTCCATGATCGCAATGTAGTCAATGCAGTCATTGCAGTCAAATATTCGCCGACTACGCCACCTGCGCCGCGATCCAGACAAGCGTCGCCGCGATCACCCACAGTGCGATGCGTCCTGAGCGCGTGTGCCGCGCTTCCGCCTTGCCGATCTTCGCAGCCGTCTCGTCATCGAAGCGCAGGCCGTTTTCGGCCATGGCGTCGACCTCGCGCGAAAGGCGCTCGGTGCGGGCGGCGATGTCCGGCGCCTGGCGGGCGAGCGCGGCGAGCGCGAAAACGGCGTCGCGCGCGTCGTCCGCAAAGCCGCGCGGGCCCAGATTCGCCCTTATCCAGTCGCCGACCACCGGCTCGGCCGTCTTCCACATGTTGAAGGCCGGGTCGAGCGAGCGGGCGACGCCCTCGACGACCACCATCGTCTTTTGCAACAAAAGCAGTTCGGAGCGCGTCTCCATGTCGAAGAGTTCGGTCACCTCGAAGAGCAGCGTCAAAAGCCGCGCCATCGAGATCGTCTCCGCCGGCTGGCCGTGGATCGGCTCGCCGATGGCGCGGATCGCCTGCGCGAAAGCGCGCACGTCATGGGTGCGCGGCACGTAGCCGGCT